>Ga0233427_10000709_pt1 | contig 40327 bp, 30 predicted proteins | sample SI_118_April2016_5_FD_179885 | JGI IMG/M metagenome (GOLD analysis project Ga0233427, IMG submission 179885) | Seawater microbial communities from Saanich Inlet, British Columbia, Canada - SI_118_April2016_100_MG | ecosystem: Environmental > Aquatic > Marine > Inlet | place: Canada: British...
CAAGTTCATCAGACATGGCTGGCAATTGGTGTGGCTGCCACATCCCTTCATCAGCTTGGGCCGTGAGCGTGAGTGTAGAAAAAATTATGAGGAAGGCTACGATAGTCGCTAGAGTGTTTTTCATTGTCATTAAGTCCGTTTAAATTGTTCGTCAAGAATACCATTTTCTATAGCGCTAGGTCTTAACATTGCTGCATAGTTTTAATGATCAAATGTAAGTCTTCATAGGGTTATTTCACCGGAAGCTCTTTAGGTGTAAGATTATAGTCGTTGTCCAATACGAGTTGCAGGCGAGCGCTCAATCTGAGGGCCGGGGTATCGGCTCTGAAACACGTCCAGACCACTCATCAACTGTGACTGTTTTGTGCCTAGTTGAGAACAATGGTCTTGGTAGCAGTTCAAGGAAATATGCATGGCTGTAATGTCGAGATTACTCAATAAAATAAACCCCAAAACCATCGAAGAGCGAGTGGCTGAAATCAGCCAATTATCGATGGACGCTTTAATCGCCGTCACCACCAGTGAAGAACCTGACATTGTGCGTTCCGCAGCGATTAACCACCTCAATTATGGTATCCCACTAACCGATCTCGCCCTAACCTGTGAGACTCAGGCTCTCCAGCAGCAGGCTCGACACCGTATTGCTGAACTCATTGATAGCGACAGTATTAGCTTAAAACAGTTGACCACTGATGGCATGGACATCATGGCTCAGTTCTCCATAGTAGGATTCTGTCAGCGGCCAGAGTTACTAGAACAATTGTTGAACGTAAGTGCTGATGCAGATTTTTTCTACAAAATAGCCATCGAAGGGGTTTCTGCTCGTCTTCGTGAATTAGCGGCAGACAAAATTAATGATCTTGCAACGCTAAAAAAACTGCTTAAAGACACTAAGGGTAAAGACAAGCTGGTCTACAACATTGCCAAAGAAAAATGCGACGTATTTCGCGAGACTGAAAAACAAGCCGCGAAAACCAAAGTCGACATTGAGGCTCTCTGTGAACGTTTGGAAGTCCACAGCAAAAGACCTTTCGATGAGCAATTTACTCGTAAAGCACGCCGTTTAATCAAACAATGGCAATTACTGGAATCACAAAGTGCCAAAGCCACCACTGCAAGAGCTCAAAAAGCCATATTAGATTGCCAGCAAAGCATCGAAGATGATGCGCAACAATGCGCAGCGCGCGCAGCGCAGAACGAGGCAATAGACTCAGCTGCAAAAAGTCTTCAAGATATTATCGCTGAACTGTTTAGCTATTTAGGCCAACTTTATGAAATAGAGGGTACAGATGAGCAGTGTAAAACGATCGAATTGGCACGCGCCAAATGCCAACAACGTCACAATGATGCTCTTAAATTAGTGCCTTCTAATCCTGACGATGAAAAGATATTTGCCCAGTTAAATGAAAGCATTGCATTTCAACTACAACAACTGGCTAACCACGGAAGCCTAACCATGCACGCTGCATTATTGATAACCTCGCAGCAAGGCGACAGTGACGTGCCGAGTAATGAACCGCTGTATGGCGAAATAAAGGCGAGACTCAAATCGGTCCAATTACTGCCAGCGGCAATAGTTCCCCAAGCGGTTAAGGATGCTCAGGGGTTAATGGCCAACAAAGAGAAGTTCTGGGCCGATCAAAAAAAGACGTTTACTAATCAGTTGCATCACATAAATGCATTAATTGGCAAAGCCAATGGCGCCCTTAAAACAGGCGAGTCTAGACAAGCGGCAGGCATAAGACGCTCTCTGGATAAAAAACTGCTAGAACTATCCAAAATACCAACCTCAGTGTCTACCCAGTTGGAGCAATTAGACGCAGCATTAGATAAATTACTCGACTGGAAAAACTACGCAGTAGAGCCAAAGCAACAACAACTGATTGATCAGATGGGAGTATTAGTTGATAGCCAGGAAAGCCCAGAGGCGCTGGCAACCAAAATTAAGCGATTGCAAGAGGAATGGAAAACTCTGAGCAAAGGGTCTCAGGACCAAGCGCAATGGGCGACTTTTCACCAATTGGCCGAGCAAGCTTACCAACCCTGCAAGGAATATTTTACCGCGCAGTCTGAGATTCGTCGCACTAATCTGGAAAAACGTCGCCAGCTAGTTACTCAACTAACCGAGTATTTTGACGCTCAACATTTGGAAGGCGAGGGGTCCGAAAATACAGACTGGAATTTTTTTGAGAAGTTAATCGGTACTGGCATTAGAGAATGGCAGAGTTATGCGCCTACGGACCGAAAGGCCAATAAATCTGTGCAGCGGGATTTCGACCGTATGCTAGATGCCATGCGAGAAAAGCTCAGCCAACAACAGCAGAAAAATGCGCTAGCAAAGCAAGAATTAATCAACCAAGTCACTGCGCTGGCCGAACAGCATGATAACCGGAGAGCTGTTGAAAAGGTCAAAGACCTGCAGGCCCAGTGGAAAAATAGCGGAAATGCATCACGTAGAGATGATCAAAAACTATGGCAAACATTCAGAGTTGGATGTGATGCTGTTTTTGAAAAACGCCGACAGCAAGCCAAGGAATTTAAATCTGAGCTCCAAGTGCATAAAACTCAAGCCCAAGCATTGCTAGCTGAAGTTGAAAACTCAGCTAAGTTAACCGGCAAAGCACTACTTAATGCGCGCACTCGAGTGACTGAGTGTCAGCAAGAATTTCGAATGATAGGTAACTTACCTAAAAATGCCTCAACCACTTTAAACGAGCGCCTCTACACGGCAATCAAACACTTTGATGCTGCTGTGATAACACAATTAAAGGCTGCGAAGGCTCAGGTATGGGTAGATCTATTAAAGGCGGCCGATAAAATTCGCTTGTCCCAGCTAACCACCAAAGAAGCGGAAAGAGCTGCCCTGCAGCAACAGGTAACGGAATTTATGGATAGCGTTACTCAATGGCCCAAGAATGGCCTAGCAGCACTAGAGCAAAAAATCGCGATGGAGCATCCTGTCGACGCACAACAGCAAAATAATAATGAGCAAACACTTAAAACGCTGTGTATCCGTGCAGAGATCATCTCCAACCAAGAAACCCCTGCCGAGGATAAAGCCTTGCGTATGCAGTATCAGGTATCTCGTCTACAACAGGGTTTTGGTCAGACTACTTCTGCTAATGATCCCAACATTCAAGATCTCACTCTCGAATGGGTTGCGGTCGGGCCTGTCCCCACCGATATCTACCAGCCGTTGTTAGAACGCTTCCAGAGGTCTCGCTAAAAGTGATTTTGAGTGCACCGCAAAGGTCGGTTAAAACCTTTCATTACCGCTAGCGCCCAAGTTATTAATTTTAATTCTGCCTAGTATCTTTAGCAGCAGATTACGGCACATTTTGAGTAATGGGTAAAATAGTCGCGAGACAGTCGCGGAGCGAAAGCCCCAATAATTTAAGCGATTAAAAAGACCTCTGCGGCTGCTCATTAATGATAATACATGCATAGCATCAGTGCCGTAGTGCAGCTGACCATTGACTTTCAACACCATGCCCTGATCAATATCTAGACCCTGAGCAGTAATCTCTACAAGCACATCACTGGGCTGCCTCGCATCAATAATCTGCAACGAACCCAAGGACCGCTTGATGCTCACCCTCTGGCAATAATTATCACAGGCTGGGCATTGCTTGTCATAAACCAACAGAATCTCTTCAGATGACAGATTACCCGTCATATTGATCGATGAACTAAACCGTTGGTTTGATGTTTGCATTTAATCTAAATAAGTTAGTTGGATCATATTTATTCTTGATTTGTACGAGCCTTTCATAATTACCTAGAAAATTAAGATTGACATCTTTTTGACTTTCAGAGAATTCATCATTTATATAGAAGCCATCAGTATAAGGAGAAATTTTCTTCCAATAACTTCTTGACCATGCAATATGTGGAGCTGTATCGACACCTTTGTTCCAAAATGATCCAGTAATCAAATTGTGTTCTGGGTATCTATGAGGAAATGCTGTTGCATCTGAAGCTACAGTATTGATTTTGCCACCAGCTTGTTGGAAAAATGCCATACTCCCTCGCTCTGGGTGGGATTCTAAATTATCAACAATAGCATCTATCAGCCCATCAGTGATGTTAATGGTGAAGCCGCCTTTTAGATATTGAGATCGTCCTCTGGGGTCATTGTCATCACCACTTTTTTGCAGCACAGAATAATCAATAATATCTATATCATCATGTATTATTTTTCCCGCTTTTCTTAATGGTTCAAACGCTTTATCTGCCATTTCGTGAGGGCCTGAATAACACACATCAAAGTAAACTGTATTTCCATATCCCATAGGTGGAGCAAAAACAACAGGATCTTGATACATATCTATCGAAGCTTCCGGTGAATGTTCAGCATGAAATTTAAGTAACTGTTTTACTTGTGAAAAGTCGAATGTGATTCTTCCACCCACAACATGTTTATTCATTGGGTGTAATTGAAACTCAAACATTGTAACAATCCCAAAATTACCACCACCGCCTCTTACTCCCCAAAAAAGGTCAGCATTTTCATTCTCATCCGCATAACGTAATTGACCGTCAGCAGTGACAATTTGAATACTTTTAATATTATCTAATGTCAGCCCGTATTTTCTTCCCAATCTTCCAAAGCCTCCCCCTGTCGCTAGACCGCCAACACCTGTGTGTGAAACCGTACCTGCTGTTGTTCCAAGTCCATAAGGAATTGTTGCGTCATCAAGATCACCCAACCACGAGCCACCCGTAATAAAGAGTCTTCTGTTTTCTATATCCAAACGATTGCGTCTAAAAGGAGACAAATCAATGATAATGCCTTGGTCACATGTGCCTTTCCCAGAAACACTATGACCACCGCATTTGACTGCCGTTAAGAGGTTAAATTCTCTTGCGAAATTTACAGCTTTTTGAATATCAGTTTCATCAACACATTGAGCAATTAATGCCGGATTTCTATCGATGACTCTATTTCTAACCAATCTAGCGACATCATATCCATTATCATCTTTCAACAGCAGAGTGCCCTTAAGGCTTTTCCTAAGGTTTGCTATATCAGCCTTTTTTAGTGTGAAGTTTTCACCATCACCAGTGATTGCTAGCAAGTTACTGGGTATTTCACGTTCAGCAGAATATCCTTTCCATGACGGGAAAAGCATAGCTGAAATTGCCATGCTTGAATTAGTGATAAAGTCTCTTCTTTTCATAGGTTCACTCCTAACTTGGAGCTATGATAATAATTTATCAAATGCTAAACAAGACGCTATTTACTTACTGCTAATAAACGCGTGATTAATTGCACCCTAACTAATGGTTATGCCTTTGCCGCATTCAACTTGCAGCTATATAAATCATCGAGCGCATTACTTTTAATGCCGGATCTCACCTTGCACTTTATTAACCAAAGGAACAACGTATAAGCATCTGTCGAATTGTTTCAAGGAAGTGATATTGACGTATCAATATAACCAGGCCTAATTTATCCAGACGGCACTGGTGACCTGGCAATCTATAGAATCCAAAACCATATGGATCATCAAACCAACACCCACTAAACGGGTTTTTGGTAAAAAACAAAGCACAATGTAAAGAGCGATAAACCAGGGCTGATGCAACGGATGAAATCCGATACTGCAACGACTGGCATCATAAATGGGAATGGCTAACAGGTGATCAAGATCAACCAACATAGTAGCCATCATCACCAGATAGGCGAACTGCCAACGGGGTCGAAAGAACAGTGCTGCGATCAAAGCGGGAACAATAAAGTGTAAACTTAAATGGAACATTAAAACCCAGTCACGCCGCTCGGAATGGCTGGGTAGTCACCCACCAGCGGTGCGCCACTTTCCACCGCCTGTATTGCTGCTTCGATGATATCTAAGGCTTCAATAAACACGTTTTTGTCCATATTCAGGGCTGGATACATTCGCACTGTGGGCTCGGTGTCGCAAATAGCCCACACGCCGTTAATGAGCATTTCGTTACGTACTGTACGGCCAACAAAGCTATCGTCATAGTCATCACCAAACTGCGCTTTATCTGGATGGGTAAATGAGATACCCATTAACAAACCTAAGCAGCGGACATCACTGACAATGGCATACTTTTCAGGCCAATCGGCCATACGTTGCTCAGCGATGGCGGCAAGATCTGCGGCGTGGTCTATGACATTATCGCGTTGGAAAATCTCCAGTGTTTTTAGACCAGCAGCACACCCAGCAGGCGTGCCGGCAAAGGTACTTCCCGCACTGGCTCGGGGGTTATCACCCAAGACCTCGTCTCGCGCGGCAACCCCCGCACAGGGTTCCACACCCCCGGACAGGTTCTTACCAAACACCATCATGTCGGGTATGACATCATAGTGGTCAATACCCCACATGCGACCCGTGCGACCAAGACCTGTAAGAACTTCATCAACAATCATCAGCCAGTCATGTTTATCGCAAATGCGCCGAATACCCTGAATAAAGTCTGGCGAGGGAATCCAGTTACCGCCTTCAGCCAGACCTGGCTCCACGATAATAGCGGCGATATTGTTTGCAGGAACAATATATTCAGGGATATGACTCTCTAAATACCACAGACAATAGTTAACGTATTGTTCTGGGGACATATCAGCAGGGATATTTTGTGAGTAAGGGTAAGGCGCCTTAATCACTGCTCCACTCCAGGGCTCCATGTACAAATTATGTTCGCTGGTGTAACCGCTAATGACCTTTGTGCCCATACCTGCGCCATGAAAAGAGGAGGTAAAACTAATAATATGGCGACGTTTTTTGTAGCAGAGCGCAGTGTGCACTGCCGACTCTACCGCCTCGGTACCAGAGACTTCAAAAGTGAGCCGCGGTAGCTGCTTACCCGGCATGATGTCGGCAAGTTTTTCTGCCAACTCAAAGCGCAGTGGATGTTCCCAGTGGTAACCATACCGCTGGTGGGCATCGTGTACCGCCTCTAACACCTCAGGATGACAATTGCCCAGAGGGTTGGTAGCCCAACCATTTTGAAAGTCGATGTAGCTGTTGCCGTCAAGGTCCCAGACATAATCACCCTTGGCCCTATCAAGAATAATTTGTGCTGGTGGAATAAAGCCTTTAGCCGCAGACTTTTTTGCCTCGGCTTGGTAGGTTAGTCCATGACGGAAGAGTTTTTTACCTGACTCCAGTCTTTCAGCCGTTTTAGGTCCGGGTAAGGTGTAAGTCATCAATAATTCATCCTGTTAATTATCTATGATAGTTGGCTGACCATGCACAATAAAAATGTTGGGGTCAATATTAGAGTAAATCACGCATTTTGTAATAGAGCATACCAAGGGCAACCATGTTGCTGCCAAATTTCCTACCCAAGGGAATTTTCTGGTGTTTAATATTGGCAAAGATATCCATGCGTTCAAAGGTGCCCGAGACTGCATCGGCCATTATCTCACCGGCTAGATGGGTCATATTGACACCATGGCCTGAATAGCCAATTGAATAAAACACATTTTTACTGCTCCGCCCAAGCATGGGCACGCGATTTAACACGATACCGATATTGCCCCCCCACTGATAATCAATACGTTTGTTCGCTAATTGAGGGAATATTTTGGTCATACGGGGAAAAATACTGTCTTTTATATTCGTAGGCACTCGACCTGAATAATTGCAACGCCCGCCAAAAAGCATGCGCCGATCGGCAGATAATCGATAGTAGTTAAGCACCTCGTTCATATCACAAATAGCCATATCGAGGGGGTTTATGTCCGCCACCTCCCTGTCGGTCAATGGTTCTGTGGCAATGATGTAAGTCCCCGCCGGAAACACCTTGCCCGATAATGTTTTATTTTCAAGTTGGGTATAGGCATTGCCCGCCAATACAACAAAATCAGCAGTGACTTTACCCTGATCACTGATTACTTGGGGTTTGTCACCATGGGTGATACCCGTAACATGACTATTTTCAAAAAACTGTACACCCAGCTCAGCCGCTGCCCTGCCCTCACCAAGACATAAGTTTAGGGGATGCAAGTGACCATTGCGATTATTGATAAGACCACCCTTGTATGCGTCAGTCCCCAGTACTTCGCGCATTTCATGGCTGCTTATTCTGCGCAGGTGATCTGCCATACCATAGTCATTGAGCTCTGCCTGCCACTCATCGAGTGTCTGTAGATGGCGATTTTTAAACGCAACATCCATGTAACCGTATTTGAGGTCACAGTCTATATTATAGCGCTTGATGCGTTGCTCGATAATTTCATGGCCACGATAGCCCATCTGGAATAGGTCTTTTGCGATTCCTTCGCCATAGTGCTTGAGTATCGCAGCTTCACCTCCGCCAATACCGCCGATCATCTGACCGCCATTGCGACCAGAGGCACCCCACCCGATACAGTTTTGCTCTACAACCGCAACCTTATAACCGCGTTCAGCTAAGGTTAGTGCGGTAGCAACACCAGTAAAACCACCACCAACGACGCAAACATCAACGCGAACATCGCCTTGCAATACCGGAAATGCAACGGTCTGGTTGGTGGTTGCAGCGTAATAGGAGGGACAATGTAATTCTGAACCAGGCATAGAGTTCTCACTAAAAATACAATAACTGTTGCTAATAAACTCTCTAAACAACACTATACAGGCATATAGGCAATTAAACAGACGTATAATATCGCGGCAGTAAGAGCGTAATAATTAGAGTACAAATCAATGCCAATAACTAACCCGGCTATTCATCAAGAACGCCGTAAGCTCCTCATCGATGCTACGATCACCGCCATTGCTGAATTCGGTCTTTCAAAATTGACCTTAGCAAAAATCAGCTCTATTGCAGGTCTCACAGCTGGAACGGTTAACTTTCATTTTGACAGTAAAGAGTCCTTACTGCTGGAAACACTTAACTTTGTTTCCGAAGAATTTGATCACAGCATTGCCAAAGCCCTTAAAAATGCTGGCCCTGAACCTGCCAAGCGTCTGGCCGCCATTATGGATGCCTCTTTAGACCCTGATATTACTGAACACCGAAAAATGGCCGTGTGGCACGCCTTCGATTCAGAAAGCCGAGGTAGAGAAGACTATCAGCTTATACGCGGCAATCTAGATCAGCAAAATTTCAAGCTCATTCTCGGTCTCTGTGAAGATATCATTAACAGTGCGGACAAACAGATAGAGATCAACGCTCGGGCGATTGCCAATGCGATATCTGGGCTTACCGATGAGATGTGGAACGAAATACTATTTGCTGGAGAGGGTTACGATCGTGATGATGCCCGCCATATATGCCGTAGCTTTCTGGCCAGCATTTTCCCTTGGTGTTATGACATGCCGACCCCTAGGCCAAATAGAAACACCAAGGATACCCAGACAGTTATCAATGTCACCAGAGCCTCTTTGGAAGACGCCGATAAAGCCAGTGTGTTATTTGATCTTTACCGGCGATTTTATGGCGAGGAACCAGACCTCACTTTGGCTAAGCAGTATATTGTGGATCGGCTAAACACTAACACATCAGTGATCTTTATCGCTTGGGATACAGACAGTCAAGCCTTGGGGTTCACTCAGCTCTACCCGACATTCTGCAGCGTCGATGCGACACCTATTGTCGTTCTGTATGATCTTTATGTAGACAGTAGTGCCAGACAAATGGGTATTGGTAAAGCACTTATGAATCACGCTATGGCCTACGCCAAGGAAACTGGTGCCTCACGCATTGACCTTGAAACGGCGATAGATAATATCCAGGCTCAGTCACTCTATGAGTCTTTAGGCTATGTGCGCGATACCAGCTTCTATAAATACTCTTTAACACTATAAACGTTTCAGGGTGCCCGCTTTAGTCTACTTGAGAAGCCATCACATAAAGAATCTCTAGACCAATGGTCGCAGCTGCCAAGGCGGTAATTTCAGCATGGTCATAAGATGGCGCGACCTCTACAACATCAGCACCAACAATATTCAAACCCTGCAAACCACGAATTATCTTTAGAGCCCGGTCGGTAGTGATACCTCCCACTACCGGTGTGCCCGTTCCTGGGGCATAGGCAGGGTCAAGACAGTCAATATCAAAAGTAAGATAGACAGGCATACTGCCGACACGCCGTTTGATGGCAGCAACCACATCGGCACTCGACAAATCATTAGCGGCAGCTGCATCTACAACCTCAAATAGATGGCTTTGGGTATCGTATTCAGTACGAATCCCCACCTGAATCGAGTGATCGGGATCAATAAGTCCCTCTTTGGGTGCGTGATAGAACATGCAGCCATGATCATAATTCTCCGCCCCGTCATCTTCTGGTGTGTAGGTGTCGGTATGGGCGTCAAAATGCACCAACGCCACAGGCCCATGATGCTGATGCGCCGCTCTTAACAGAGGTAGAGTGACGAAATGGTCGCCACCAAAGCACAATGCCTTTTTACCCTTGGCGTGAACCGCTCCCACATGCTCAATAACGGTTTCAATCATAGAGTTTGATTCGCTGGGTTTGAACTCTAAATCGCCATAGTCAATAACCTTGAGTCTGTCCATAACGCTAAATTGCCAGGGCCAGCGTTTTTCTTCCCAACGAAGATTTCCTGATGCCAACCGCACACCTTGTGGGCCGTGTCGTGTCCCAGCACGGCCAGTGGTGCCAATATCGTAGGGAATACCCATGACCACCACATCGGCAGACTCTACGTTGCGTGATAGTGGCAAACCCATATAGCTGTATACATTGGCAAACATGGAATAGCTGTTGGGAACATCTTTATTAGCCATTTCAAACCCCTACTTTACTGCTGACCTTAGTCATAACAGTGATTATTTTGTTTTAGTCTACCCAGATACCCTGGTCGCGTAAATCAGTTAAGGTTAACTCAAGCCCATGGCGCAGTATCGAAACCAACTCGTCAACCTGCTCACGAGAGATAATCAGCGGCGGAGATATAATACAGATATTGATGAAAGGCCTAACTAGCAAGCCTAACGTTTGGCAGTGTTGGTCTACCATTTCACCAATGGCATAATCTTTTTCAAGCAAATCTTCCTCGTTGTGCCCCTCAATCGTCATTTCCACTGCGGCCATCAACCCCTCGCCTCGTACATTTCCGACCAAGGGAATGTCCAACAAAGACCTCAACTGTTCTTGAAAATAAGGCCCTATTTCTAAGACTCTGTCGAGCAACTTTTCTTTTTCAATAATATCCCAGCTGGCCAGCGCCGCAGCACAGGCAACGGGACTACCACCCCAAGTATAGCCATTAGAGTAAAGGCAACCCTCAGTATTTTCACCACTGAAGCTAGCCAGGAAGGACTCTGACACTGCATAGCCTCCCATGGGGATATAGCCAGAGGTAACGCCTTTGGCAAATATAATAATGTCCGGCACGATGCCAAACACTTTTTCTGAAGAAAACCAGTGCCCAAGACGGCCGAAAGCGGTCACTACCTCATCAGCGATATAGGTAATCTCATGTTTTTTGACCATCTGCCAACAGCGATAGTTGTAGTCAGTTGGGGGTACGATAACACCGCCGCTGGCCAAAATCGGTTCGGCGATAAAGCACATAATGTTCTCTGGCCCCAACTCGAGAATCTTTTGCTCTAATTCATCCACTAAAAAATCGCAAAACTCCGCCTCGGTGGAAAATTCAGGATGGTAAAAATGGCAGGGTGCGGAGAGAAAATGAATGCCATCACGCATAATATCCATAGCGGTTTTATCCCGCTCTTTACCCGTTATAGATGCAGATAAGTATGTGCTGCCATGGTAGGCTTTTTCACGAGTGAGTATATGTTTGCGATGGGGCTGACCCTTTATATTACTGGCCAATTGGCATAGTCTCAGGGCTGAATCGACTGCCGTGGAGCCACCTGTAGTGAAATAAATGCGATTTAGATCCCCTGGAGTCTTTGCGGCTATGCGCTCGGCTAATTCGACCTCACGGTTGTTAATCACCGTAAAAGAGGTGGCATAGCTCAAGGTCATAATTTGCTGGGACACTGCATCGGCAATTTCACGGCGACCATAACCTGTCTGCATACACCACATGCCGGCTGGCCCATCTAACAGCCTATTGCCCTCCGCATCATAGATGTAGACGCCCTCGCCTTTGACAATCACCGAACTAGAATCATCATCTCCCAGAGTAGAAAGATCACCCCAGGGATGCAACAGGTGTTGGTTGTACTTGTCTCTATAACCTTCACTTTTCACAGTATTTGCCTTGTTGTTTTACAGGGATAACCTCGATGTCCAACGTTGATAGAGTCGCTCCGCAACCTGATTTAAGGCTGCGACATTGGGCACCAGAGACTCTTTGATTTGCTCATAATTCTGTGTGCTGGGCGTTGTATCTCTCAAATGATCTTGCCACTTTGTAATCCAATCCAATACAAGAGGCTCAGTCATCTCGACATGTCCTTGCATAGCCAGCACATTATCACCATAACTATAGGCTTGGTTGTGGCAGTGCTTAGATGAAAATAACAGCTGTGCCTCCGCCGGTAACGCAAAGGTCTCTAAATGCCAATGAAACATGATAAAAGGATCTTCAATATCACCCAACCAATCGCCTGCTGAAGCGCTGTTTTGCCTATGGCAGTAGTGCCAACCCACCTCTTCTACTAAGTTGGCAGTTACCTCATACCCCAAGGCCTTCGTGATTAGCTGTCCACCCAAGCAGTGGCCAAGTAACGGCACATTGCTATAAAGGGCCTGCTGAATTAGCTGAATTTCTTGATTAATCCAAGGAATATCATCATTGACGCTCATGACGCCCCCCATAAACACCAACCCCGCCATCGATTCGTCTAATGCGGGTATGGGGTCACCCTGATAACCGCGAACAATTCGGTAGGGGATATTTTTTTTCTGGAGGTGATCCGCAATATACCCAGGATGCTCGTCATCCATATGTAAGAATATCAGCACCTGTTTAGTCATCATGGGGATTACAACGCATCTCGTATTTTATAAAACATCATACCCGCAGCCATAGCGGGTCTGCGTAGTAATTTACCGCCCGGCCAAGGTAGGTGGAACATTTTGTTCATAATATCAAAACGGTGAGTATTGCCATCAACCGCCTCAGCAAGTAGGCGCCCGGTCATGTGCGTAGGAGCAACGCCATGCCCCGAATATCCACTCGCGTAGAAAATATTACTATTTTTAATGCGCCCAATTTGCGGCATACGACGCACGCTGATGCCCATTCTTCCGGACCAGCTATAGTCAATTTTAACATTCTTCAGCGATGGAAATACCTTGGCCATCTTGTTCCGCATAACAGCCTCGGCATTAGCAGGTTCCAGTCCTGTATAGTTGGATAAACCACCAAATAAAAGCCTTTTGTCTGCTGACAACCGGTAATAGTCTAATGCTGTCCTGGAGTCACACACAGCAACATCTCGAACCATCGTTTGCTGTAACTGCTCATCTGAAAGCGGTTCGGTACCAATAATACAGCTAGTCGCTGGCAGCACTCGGGCATCTAAGTATGGTACTAATTTACCCATGTAGGCATTTCCGCACAAAATAACATGGCCTGCTTTTACGCTACCTTTTTGGGTGGTCACAACAGGGTTATCACCATAGGTAATGTTGGTCACTTGAGAATTCTCAAAGATATTAGCGCCGAGCGACTGAGCAACCTTAGCCTCACCAATACATAAATTAAGGGGTTGAATATGCCCCCAATCTTCGCGGTAGTACCCGCCCAAATAGAGTTCAGAATTAACGTATTCTTTAATTTGATCTTGGTCTAACAGGCGCATGGCCGGATCGTCTTCAGCCCATTGTTGGTATGATTTTAGATGACGTTTTTTTAAACCGACCTCGCAGTAACCCCATTTAAGATCGCAGTCGATGTTGTATTTTTCAATTCGTTGTTTAATGATATCAACGCACTCGACACCCATACCCTCTACGATATCAACACCCTCACTACCGATGGTCGAGCGAAAGGCCCCAGGGTTCTGCCCATACCCACCTATAATCTGCCCTCCATTGCGACCGCTGGCTCCCCAACCGATGCGATTTGACTCGAGCAGAACAACTTTATAACCACGCTCACTAAGCTCCACCGCTGTAGCAACACCGCTAAAGCCACCGCCGACAATGGCAACATCCGCTTCTATTGCCCCCTCAAGCTCGGGGTAATCGGTTTGCCAGTTAGCAGTCGCCGCATAATAGGAGGGTGCGTGTTGTTTTGTGTCGGTATTGAATTTTAAAAACATAAATAGAGGCTCGTGTCTAAGGCTTACGCCTTCAATCCAGCAATGGCGGTGAGATACCAGCTGATAAACTCCATGAGGGTGGACTCATATTCAGGGTGGTAGGGTCCCGGCTCAAAGAACTGAGAATTCACTCCCTCGCTATTACGCGTAATAATGTATTCATCCTCTAGGCTGGTGTGATGCCAAAGCCATGCGACTTTTTCTTTGTCGTAATCAACGCCTTCCTGTGCATCACCATTAACATACCAAACCAACTCCATATCTGTTTCGGTAATACTTCTTGGAATAAACCGGTACAGCACGCAATGATCAGGGTAATTGAGCATAAAGGTGAGCGGACCCATCTGGAAATCACCAGCCCCACCATCAAAGCCTTTCATATGCCCCATTAATGGCGCAACTGGCTGACCATCTTTGCTCCCCGTTTTACAGCCTTCATAAAGGGCATAACGGCTGTGATACGAACAGGCGCCAAAGGCAGCGGCGTCGTTATAGTAACCATAGTATTCTGCGGCTATACCAGGCACGCCAGTCATCTCTGCAGCTCTAGCCCACATAGCCTCGTTAATCGGCTTTACCTTCTCAAAGGGAGCCTCAAGAGTATGTAGCTTGGCGTATTGACGGTGAGAACTAGCACAGTGATAGCACTCAAGGTAGTTTTCTAAAACGAGCTTCCAATTGGCATGGATACGATAGGTCTTGCGCTCTGCGACCTTGGCATTTTCAAGATCATATGCACCCAACTGGGTCGTAATCTTTTCCAGTGGCGCCACAAAATCAGGAGCATCGGTGTCGCAGTTAATAAATATCATCCCCTGAAAAACCACAAAGCGTACTGGCTTTAAAGAATAGTCATCGCAATTAAAACCCTCTCGATGATCCATATCTCGGGCCGACTTTAGCTTGCCATCATTGCCGTAGGCCCAACCATGATAAGGGCAAATAAAGGCTTTGCGGTTACCACTTGGTTCTTCACACACTCGGGCTCCACGGTGCCTGCAAATATTGTGCATGACACAAATATCACCCTTATTATCACGACTAATGATGATCGAATCTTCACCAATATCGAATAAGAAATAGTCGCCAGTTTTGGCAACCTGACTAATATGACCCGCATAAAGCCAGCTTTTGAAGACAATGTTTTCTAGTTCGGCTTGATAGGTAACATGTGAACGATAGAAATAAGGATCTATAGCAAACCCTGGCTTGCCCAGTTGAGCGCTCGCCTTGTCGGTCATTTTTTCTCTAGTATCAGAAACATCAGTAGCGATAAATTTCATATCAATACAGCCTAAAATATTACTCTAACAGGGATTTTACAGTGCTTATGCAACTATACAACAACTAACTAAATGAGCATATAGTTTATTAAATGATTGTTTAATTGATCGTTTAGCATCCTGGGCCATCCCACCAACGAGATCACATGGAGCGCAGATACCAGTCATAGTCTATGTTCGACACCTGCCCGGCGAACTGCTCGCACTCTCCGCGACGAATCGTACCAAACAGGCGACAACAATCTTCACCCAAATATTGAGGTAGCACGGCGCTGCTATCAAACTCATCCAGCGCCAACGACCAGACTTTTGGTAGAGTAATCTCCGCTTCTAGATCAAGCCCTTCCGGCACCATCTCGCCAGGATCGCAACCCTGACTAATACCATGATGTACCCCAGCAACGAGAGCCGCCATGACAAGGTAGGGGTTGGCGTCAGCTCCTGCAAGTCTATGCTCAACCCGACGATCTTGATCGCCGGATACCGGAATCCGCAGTGCCACATCGCGGTGGTTATAGCCCCAACTGGGCGTTAACGGGACATAATCACCCGAAACAAGACGTCGATAGGAATTAGCATTAGGCGCGAATATAGCCATAGCATCAGCCATGGTTTCGGCCAAACCACCAATGGCATGGCGCAGTGTGTCGGAAATCGCCGGCACCTCAGATGAGTCTGAGTCAGCAAAAACATTTGCACCATCGCTATCATATAAGCTGAAATGGACGTGTAATCCGCTACCTGGGATATCCGTAAAAGGCTTGGCCATAAAGGTTGCCGCCATACCGTGCTGTCGGGCCACCCCTTTGACAATACGCTTGAGGAGCACTGCGTGATCACAGGCAGAGACTGGATCAGCTACATGACCTAAATTAATTTCAAATTGACCCGGCGAAAACTCTGAATGCACCGTGGTCATGGGCACATTCTGAATCTCACAGGCTCTACGCACTTCTTCAAGAAAATCATCGTTGTCCCAAAGATCCTCAGGCATTGCATACTGCGTACCCGACTGATCAACATTAGTGCCTGGGACCTTAGCCAAAAGCGGCTCTGGCACGGCAGAGTCGCCACTCTTAATTAAATAAAATTCTAACTCTGTAGCAACAACCGGTTTTAACCCCATCGCCTGTAAAGGCTCAAGTGCTTTAATCAGCATGTTTCGACAATCAAACAATGCCGGAGTGCCATCCAGCTCAGTGAAGGTAGCCAATACCTGAGCCGTATCAGATTTTAACCAAGTAATGGGCGCCAAGGTATGAGCGATGGGATGAATTAATTTATCTGGATCACCCTCTACATTGGCAAAGTCGACCTCGCTGCAAAACTCACCGCGCACATTCAGCAAGATAGTCGACGCCGGACCCTTAACGCCTTCGCGAAAAAAGGTTACAAACTCGCTAGCCGGAATACGCTTGCAACGAATAATGCCGTTCAAGTCCGGCATCAAAATTTCCAGCATTGTGATCTCTGGGTGTTGCTTGGTGAATTGTTCTAGCTCTGACTCTACCGCAATATTCATTATGATTGTCCTGGCTTATAGCCATTTAGTCTTACTCCATTAACACCATCAAGGCATCCAAACCAACGCATCCATCAACACTTAATTTTATTGGATTAATATCCACTTCCGATACTGTATCAGCCAAGATCAGAGCGATCTCAGATAATCTAGCAGCTGCCTCGCAGTAACTGTCAACATCTACTTTTGGTGCACCACGGACGCCCGCTAAAATCTCTGCCATCGACAGTCTTTGTAGCGCCCTTTTTACCGTAGCTGAATCAAATGGCGGCATCAGCACCGCAATATCACCGAGCACCTCAGCGTAAATACCGCCAAAACCAACCACCACCGTGGGCCCAAACTGACTGTCTCGACTGACACCTAAAATCATTTCAACACCGTTTGACTGCACCATGGGAGCAATCATTGCCTGAGGGCCAAGTCTCTTTGCCATATCACTATAAGCAGCAAGTAGCTGCGCTTCGTCTAAGATGTTTAAATTCACCCCACCGACATCAGACTTGTGCTCTATCCCAGGCTGAGCAGTTTTGAGTACCAACGGAAATCCTGTTGCCGCAGCCGCAGACTTTAATTCATTCTGACTACCCACCAGCACACTCTGCAACATGGGCAGCCCTAAGTCTGCAAGACATTGACTGGCTAAGGTTTCTGACACCTTAGTTTCACCACCTAAACGCTCGCGCCAATAATCGCACTTATCCTGATCAACGCCTATAACTTGCATCGGCTCTCGTTGCTGAAAGTCTCGATAATTCATTAGACAACGAGCACCAACCAAAAATTGACTGACGCCGTCAATCACGGGAAATCCCTGATGGGTAGACGTGATAGCCAATTCATCGGCACCACTACCTTGCCTGTTGGCCACGAGAAAAACCGGCTTTTCTGTGGCTCTCTGAGCTTGATGTAAGTAGGCCATATAAGATGAATAGACTTCACTACTAGGTCCTCGATCATGAACTACCGCGCCTAAGGCCGCGTTCTGATCATTTAGAATGGCGGTAAAACAAGCTGCCATCTTTTCGGGAGCATGAGGACCGCCAGCACCCCAAGCGTCCAGAGGATTAACCGCGGGTAACCCCGGATCTAACAATCCCTCAAGGCTGGTAACCGTTGGATCACTAAGCTGGGCCAGCGGTACGTCAGCACTATCAGCTAAGTCAATCAACAATTGTCGCTCACCACCAGAATCGTGAAGACAAACAAGACCTCCCTCACTGACCACCTTGGGTTGAGCAAACATTATTAATGTCGTCGCCAATTGATCCATGTCTGCGACGCGCTGCACGCCATACTGATCGAACAGTGCGCTATAGCATTGATCACTACCTGCCAAGGCACCAGAATGAGAGATGGCCAGTTCAGCGGCCAAATCAGTGCGCCCCACCTTGAGTACAACGATGGGAATGTTGAGTTGATTGGCTTTCTTGAATGCTTGTATAAGCTTCTTCGGGTAGCGACTAGTTTCTAAAAACAAGCCTACAACTCGGGTTTCTGGAAGATCTAAGGCGTAGTCTAAATAATCCTCCATCGCTACGGTCAACTCATAACCACTAGACACCGCAAAATTGAATTGGATGCGTTGCTCACAATCGACAATGCCCGACATACCAGCGCCAGACTGACTTATTAAGGCAACATTACCGGGATAGGGGTGATCTCGAGTATCAAAACCACCCGCGAGCACACGATCGCGAACGTTATAAAAACCCATTCCGTTGGCACCTGCAATGAACAGGCCCGCTGACTGCGCTTTGATGGCAATGCGTTGCTTTAAATTTGGGGTACTATCATCAGAGAGGATTAACGCAGAAAAAATAGTACAAGCAGGAATCCCTAAGGCAATGACATCGTCCAGCGCGGCCTCAATACGTTGGTCACTAATGGCAAAGATAACCTGATCGGGGCGCTCTGGAAGATCAGCTAAATTAGGATAACAAGGTATATCTTCAATCGTGGCATAACTCGGATTAACCGCGTAAATTTCACCTTGGAAACCACCCCTGCGCAAATTAACAATGACCTCATTGCCGACGGTGCCACTCTTTTGAGAGGCACCCAGCACCGCAATCGACGTAGGGTTTAAAAGCGGTTGTAGCCGATGAGTCGTCATTTAGAAGTCCGGTGCGGGGGTCTGCCTCTTGCGTGGTGGATTAAATACGGCACCCTCGATGACGGTGCATTTAGCCATCACTCGAGTCCACTTTAATTCACGCTCATAGTAGATTTCAGCCACTAACTCTTGACCGACCTTACCATATTTGGCTTCCACCTGAGCAAAAGCGACATTGGTTTTTGCTGTTGGGCACCAAGCCGCTGAAGTAACAGTGCCCACTGCTTTATCGCCAGAATAGATAAAGGCATGTTCCGCCGGCTTATTACCATCAACATCAAGATAAACAAAGGCATAGCGAGACCCCTCTTTCTTTTCTTTAAGGAGAGCTTTACGGCCATTAAATACCGGTTTATCAAAAGATACCAGCCACCCCAAGCCCAACTCAAAGGGCGAGCGCGACCGACCTGTACGGATCGATTCTTCAGCTGGAATGAAGTCTACCCCTGCTTGAACAAAGCCTGCTTCGGTACGCAGCATATCTAGCGCATAGCCGCCAATTGGCCGAATCTCGCGGTGCTTTCCCGCTTCAAATAACTGATCCCAAAAGGTTTCTGCCAACGCAGGCTCAACCCAAATTTCATAACCTAAATCACCGGTAAATCCAGTACGGCTAATCATGACTTCTGACCCTTCAAAGGGAAAGCGAGTCAGACCAAAAGGCTTGAGATTTTCGATACCTTCAAAACCCATATTTTTGAAAATAGCGCAGGACGTAGGTCCCTGAACAGCAAGGGCCGCCACTTCAGCCGTTTCATCAACAATGGTCACATCAAAACCTTCGGCTGACCACATCAACCAGTCAAGACAACGAGCATAAGCACACAGGCGGTAATCATTTTCAGCGAGATGAAAAATAGTGCCATCATCCATAACCTGGCCATTATCGTCACACCAAACGGTGTAAGCCACACGACCAACACCAATCTTACGGATATCTCGTGTTACCAGACGGTTGAGGTAGGCACCGGCGTCCGGACCGGTAAAGCGGTATTTGATCATTGGAGAAATATCAAACACCCCGGTATTACTTCGCACTGCAAAATACTCTTGCTCAACACTGGTGTATGCCTGAGGGGTCGTATAACCCTTCCAGTCTTCCCACATGTTGATCTCACAAGCCGCCAAACAGCGAGAATAAAAAGGTGTTTTTAGCATCATAGTTTCGTCATGTGGAATCATGCTGATTTACCTCGCTTTATAATTTCTTTTGCAGCATTGTGGCCTGCCAAGCCCATCACACCACCACCAGGGTGAGTGCCCGCACCACACAAAAATAGCCCGTCGACTGACGTTCCGTACTGAGAAGCACCAGGGAAAGGACGCATTGTTAGTATCTGATCAAGGCTAATCTCTCCGTGATGCCAATGACCACCGTGAATATGGAATCGTTCTTCAAGGTCTGCCGGGGTGAGTAATTCACTGGCAACAATCTTGTCTTTTAAATCCGGCGCGTAATCAGCAATGCGGTCAATCACCAGCTGCTTAAACGCTTCCTTATTTTCATCATTCCAGCCACCCTCTAGTTCATAAGGGGCAAACTGCACAATCACCGACATAACATGCTTACCATCAGGGGCAAGGCTGGTATCGTGAATCGTTGGAATACTAATATCCATGGCTGGCGCCGCTGAATATTCACCATACTTAGAGTGATTAAAGGCTTTTTCAATGTAATTCATGGTGGGTGCAATTAATAATCGTTGACCCATCTGCTCTTCACTAAGACCTGTGAAGTTAGGCAAGCTGTCCAAGGCAACATGCAGCTTGGCGGCATCTCCTTTCATCCGCACAGTTTTAACACGACGCGCAATACCCGTTTCAATATTAGTCAGACCAACTAACTTATTAAACGTTGTTTTTGGATCTGCGTTAGATACCACCAATCCGGCATTGACCACTTGTCCGCCGGATAAGGTGACACCCGTGACCTGATCAATATCGATATTGATTTTGCTCACCGCAGTGCCTACTTTAATATCGACACCACTAGCACGAGCAGCCTTAGCCATCGCTTCACCTACTGCACCCATACCACCTTTAACCACCGCTGGGCCATTGAAGCCGTATATGTCACCCATGCGTCGATAGAGGTAACCGTAAACGGTGTTCGGTGACCGCGGACCCATATGCGAGCCTAATAGCGAGTCAAGACTAATGGCGGCTTTTAATAGGTCATTGTCGAAATTCTCTTCCATTACGTCATAAATATTAATCAACGCCAGTCGCATCAAATCACTCATGTCTGCCTTGCCGAGCATTTTCATACCTAGACCTAACTTGGCCAAAGTAATGCGATCAGTAAGATTGCCCTCAACTAATTTTGGCGCTCGGCGATTAAACGCGCCCGACAACAATTTAGAGAACTTAAGTATCTGCTTGTTAAAGTCGACAAAGGCACTGCGGTCTTCATCAGATATCCCAGCACCCTCTAGTTTATCGCCATCGATAATAAGATGATTACCATCTTCAGCCAGCGCAATGGTATTGAGATCACGGGCCGCAAATTCTAAACCTTGCTTGTTCAACCCCATATCTGAGGCAACATCTGGGTTTAACTGGAATAGCCAGTGCGCGCAAGACGAAACAGAAAACTGGTCGCTAAACTCACTTGTAGCAGAAGCGCCGCCAACGGCTTGATTAGCTTCAACCACCAGCACCTTACGGCCAGATTTAGCCAGATAGGTCGCACAAATTAAACCATTGTGACCACCACCAACGACAATGACATCATAGCTTTTATCAAGATCAATCATCGTCATACCCTCCAGGCACTGTATTGGTTAGCTTGAGATCCATGAGTATTTCCCGCGCCGCGTTAGCGCCAGGGGCAGCCATCACTCCGCCACCTGGGTGGGTGCCAGAACTACACATATACATACCTTTTACTGGACCCCTGTATTGGGCATAACCTGGAAATGGACGATTGAACAGTAACTGATCAAAGGTCAACTCACCCATAAAGATATTACCTTCAGTCAGGCCAACCTCGTTTTCAATATCTTGTGGGGTTCGCGTTTCACAGTGCAAAATCAAATCCTTAAAGTCAGGACTGTAGTTGCTAATCTGGTCGATCACGGTTTTTTCAAAGCCCGCTTTATCTTCAGCAGTCCAATCGCCACCATGAATTTTAGGTGGAGCGTACTGTACAAAGACCGACATCATGTGCTTACCCGGCGGCGCCATTGTCGGGTCAATCTGAGTGGGAATGAGCATATCCACATAGGGGTCTTTCGACCAGGTCCCGTCTTTCCACTCATCGTAGGCTCTCTCCATTTTTGGTAGAGAGTCACTAAAGTGTTTCTCACCTAGGCAAAGGGGGCTGTCTTTAGGCAAACCGGTAAAGGTCGGCAGACCATCCAGAGCAATATTAAGCTTGCCGGATGAGCCGCGGATTTTAAAGTTTTTGGCCTTTTTGACGACATCTGCAGGCAGATCGCCCTCGTCCATAATTTTTAAGAAGGTTCGCTTGGGATCAAGGTTTGACACAACGATATCGGCATAAAGCTCGTCACCATTGGCCAGAGCCACACCTTTGGCCTTGCCATTTTTGACAATAATTTGAGCAACCTCAGCATCACACTGAATGGTGCCGCCAAATGACTGGAAAGACGCCGACAGTGCAGCAGATACTGCGCCCATACCTCCACGAGCAAAACCCCAGGCACCAACAGAACCATCAACGTCACCCATATAATGGTGCAACAACACATAGGCAGTACCCGGGGAGTAAACGCCCAAAGCGGTGCCAATAATGCCACTACCTGCTAAATGAGCCTTAATGACATCGGACTCAAAATACTCGTCAAGAAAGTCACCAATACTCATGGTCCAGAAACGCATGGTATCTGCCAAACCTTGCTCACCCATACTACCAAAAGACTTCGCCAGCACTCTTAGCTCTTTTAAATCTCGTGGCTTTAACGATGTAGGATCAGGTGGTGTGCGCATCAAAAATGGACGAATCAAACGAGTTTGCTTCATTACATCTGCTTCATACCGCTCATAAGCACTCGCGTCACGCTTTGAGTGTCGAGCAACCTCGCGCAACAAACGCTCATGGTCTGCATAATTACCGTAGTAATCACCATTTTCCTTAAAAGTTACACCGCCGCCATAGGGAACAACCTGTAAACCGTGTCTAGGTAGCTCTAAGTCTCGGATAATTTCAGGTCGCAACAGGCTACAAACATAAGAGCAGTTGGAATATTTCCAATTGGGATAAAGCTCACGACTAACCGTGGCACCACCGATGTAAGCGTTTTTCTCCAGCACCAACACATCGAGCCCTGCCTTTGCCAAATAAGCGGCATTGGTCAAACCGTTATGTCCTGCCCCGATAATAATCGCATCGTATTTTTTCATAAAATTAAGCCACTCCAAACAATCGGCTAGCGCCAACTGACGCTCTTTTTTTAATGTTTGACTCAAGAATGCCAAAAATTAAATCCCCTGTCTAGTAAAAATGAATGGTTATTCATTCAGTTGCGCAGACCTAAGCAATGGTTTATGGTTTGGCGTAACGCGACAGTAAGCTAGTGTAGCCAGAGCATAGGAACGGTGAATGGAAGCGGTTAAAGCCGAACTCAATAAAACCCCAAGATCATTGTCCAAGCAGGCAAGGCGCAAGCAGCTTATTGAGGCGACTATTAAATGTATCGCCGATAAAGGCCTGTCTGGCACCACCATGGCTGATGTTACACAGCAAGCTGGTTTAAGCTTGGGGATTGTTAATTTGCATTTTCAAAGCAAAGAAAAGTTACTGATCGAGACCTTGAGTTATATTTCTGACGAGTACACCAGCGGACTTAATGAAATATTTAACGATGACAACTTGACCGCGGAGCAGAAAATTCTTGCTCACATTAATTTTGATTTTAGTCGTAAAATTATCGATCGCAATAAGTTGGCGGTGTGGTTCGCATTTTGGGGTGAAACCAAATCCCGCCCCACTTACCTGTCTATTTGCGCCAGCTATATTAGTGAAATCGCCAACAACCTGACCCACCTATTTGCCTTACTTAAACAACAAGGTGGTTATTCAACCGTTAATCCAGATTTGGTGTGCACCTGCTATACCGCCCTGTCTGATGGGTTGTGGCTAGATCTTCTTATAACCCCCAAAGGGTTAAAACCGGCTCAGGCACAAGCGGTAGCAATGCATTATTTGGCCACCCAATTTCCAAATCATTTTAAAAGCCACACAGGACATTAGACACAGGAGCAAAACCATGGAAATTCAACATAGGCAAAGTACCATTGACTGGCAGAAAAAGGTTCGCCAATTTGTCGATGCTGAATTAATTCCGTGGGAGATCGAAGCTGAAATGAATCAAGGCGTGATTCCTGAAGCGGTGACTCAAAAGATGCAAAATCAGGCAATTGCACTAGGTCTTTCAAAGATGGATGCACCCACAGAGCATGGTGGCCTCGGTATGAGCATGGTCGATCAGGTCGCTGCCTGGGAAGAGCTAGGCCGGGTGACCAATGCACTTTGCTGGTGTTTTCCTGAGGCACAGCACTGGATGTTTGAAGCCTGTGCCGATAGCGACTATCAGATCGACACCTATCTGAAGGGCCTTATGGATGGCTCTCTTCGTGAGTGCTATGCAATTACCGAGGCAGAATCTGGGTCTTACGAGGTAACCAACGCTACCGCTGTAAGTTGCGATGGTGGCTATTCACTCAACGGCGAAAAGTGGTTCGTGACCACCGCTAACATAGCTGATTTCTTTTTTGTTCAAGCAAAAACTGACGACGGCCAAGAAGCCCTATTCTTTGTCGATATCAACGCACCTGGCGTCACCATGATTGAAAACCCGCTTTTCTCTCATACCTTCCCGTCCCATCATCCAACATACAAATTTGATCATGTTTTTGTGCCCGAAAAAGACCGTATTGGCGGTGAAGGCTCGGGGATGGATTATAGTCGCAGTTGGTTTCGCCATGAACGCCTAACTATTTCTGCGCGTATGCTTGGCGCTGCCACACGCATGATAGAAGAAGCGGCAGCTTGGGCAGCTCAGCGCGATATTCAGGGCGAAAAGCTCATTGAAAAACAAGCCATTCAATTTAGCTTGGCTGACAGCGCCACTGAACTCTGGGCAGCAAAACTCATGGTTTATGAAGCCGCCGAGGCCCATGACCGTGGTGATGACTTAAAGTCCCTCCACGCACGCTGCTCAATGGTTAAACTGTATTCAACTGAAATGGCTAACCGTGTGGCCGATCGCTGTTTGCAAATTTGGGGCGGCCGCGGATACCGCAGAGACAACGCCGTAGAGAGGTTTTATCGAGAAGTTAGGGTTGATCGCATTTGGGAAGGCAGTAGCGAAATGCAACGTATGGTAATTGCCCGCGCATTACAAAAACGAGGTTTAAAAGGGATGTAATGTGCTGACATCACGGCGATCTTATGGTCTTGCCCGACAACTAGCTCGACAGATGTGGCTGGTACTGATTGCTATTGCCACTCCAACAGTAAGTGTAGCCTCTGAACAAGACCTAATTAACGCCGCACAAGGCACGCCGCAAAAACTTAACATTTATAACTGGGCCGACTATATCCACCCGAACGCAATCACCGAGTTTGAAGAGGAATTCGGTATTGATATCACCTACGATATTTATGACTCCAGTGAAATCGTCGATACCAAGTTGATGACCGGTCACAGTGGTTACGACATTGTAGTCCATGCCGCTTCTTTTACGGCCCGACTAGCACCCGTAGGGATCTTTCATAAGATAGATTGGAATAAACTACCTAACTGGCATCATTTAGATCAGAGCTTGGTGCGTTTCGCTGATGAAAGATTTTCCAATGGCCTTTGGGGCGTGCCTTTTTTTTGGGGTACTACGGGAATTACCTACAACGTTGATATGATTAAAGCGCGCATGCCCGATGCACCCTTAGACAGCTCAGCTCTGATATTTGATCCCAACATCATCTCTAAGTTTGCAGATTGTGGCATTTCTTTTTTAGACTCCGCAAGCGATGTTATTCCAATGGCTATGATGTATTTAGGCTATCCAGCTAATTCGGTAAATGTGCAACATCTCAAAGAAGTTGAGGTCTTAGTCAAAGCCGTTAGACCCTATATCACCTATTTCAGCTCAACTAAAATGCTTCTAGACTTACCCAGTAAGCAGGTATGTATAGCAATGAGTTGGTCGGGAGACTATTCAGTGGCTTCTACTCGCGCCAGTGAAGCAGGCATTGATATCAACCTGGATTACATAATTCCCAAGGAAGGTGCCGGAATGTGGTTTGATAACATGTACATTCCTGAGGATGCGCCGCATCGTGAAAATGCTTATCTTTTTCTGAATTACATGTTACGTCCCGAGGTCATTGCCAGCTCTAGTAATTATATTGGTTATGCTAATGCGAATCTGTCGGCCACAGCACTTGTAGACCCGAGTCTAACGGAAAATACTGCGATCTATCCTGATGAAGAAACGTTGTTACGACTTCAGCCTACTGAAGCCTTGGCGCCAAAACTAGAACGCAACCGATCAAGAACTTGGACTAAAATTAAAACTGGACTGTAACCGCAGGACTATGGAATAGGCTATGAAAAAAGAAAAATTAATAGAGGCTCAGCGACCAACTAAGCCTTATGTTGCAGAAACACCATGGTTAGATCCAGAGGCTAAACCTTTTATTCAGATCAAAGGCCTGAGCAAACAGTTCGATGATTTCTCGGCAGTGGATAATGTCGATCTGGATATCCATAAGGGAGAGCTTTTTACCATTCTCGGTGGTTCTGGCTGCGGTAAGTCGACGCTACTGCGCATGCTCGCGGGCTTTGAAACGCCAAGCGCAGGACAAATAATGATTGATGGCGTGGATATGGCTGGCATCCCCGCCTATGACCGCCCAGTGAATATGATGTTCCAATCCTACGCCGTATTCCCCCATATGACTGTCGAGCAAAATATTAGCTACGGTCTAAAAAAAGACAGGCTCGGCAAAACTGAAATCGCCACGCGGGTTAACGACATGCTTGATCTAGTGCAACTCAGTGAGCTGGCCAAGCGAAAGCCTCACCAACTATCTGGGGGCCAACGCCAGCGTGTAGCCCTTGCCCGTGCCCTAATTAAGCAACCCAAGGTATTATTGCTGGATGAACCCTTGGCGGCACTGGACAAAAAGCTCCGCGAACAAACTCAATTTGAGCTAATGAACTTACAGTACGAACTAGGCATTACCTTTGTGGTGGTTACTCACGACCAGGAAGAAGCCATGACATTGTCAACCCGCGTGGCTGTTATGGACGCCGGTAAACTTGTCCAGATTGGTACGCCGACCCAGGTATATGAATCACCCTGCAACCGATTTGTCGCCGACTTTTTTGGCAACATTAACTTCTTTAACGCCACTGTACTCAGCATCCACCCAGAGACTAAAACGCTGACCGCCCAGTTGGAGAAAACCGGCACACAATTAGAGGCTAAAACTGAAGGTGATTTTTCCGCGAGTGATGAGGTCACTATTGCTGTCAGGCCTGAGAAAATCAGTGTAAGCCAAGAACGTCCAGAGGGCGATCACCTCACTATTACCAAAGGCACGGTTGAAGATCTAGCCTATTACGGCAATCGCAGTATTTATCGAGTACGCAGTCAGTCCGGTCGAATCATTCAAGTCAGCGCACAAAACAATCAGCGCTCTGAGCAATTAGTTTTGGAGTGGGACGATGAGGTATACCTATCTTGGGACTCTAGTTGTAATGTGGTGCTATCTGAATGAGTGACTCCAAGCCAGTTGTCACTAAGGCCTATCACCAACCGCTGGGGGATAAACTATGGCGTCACTTCGTCATTGGCGTGCCTTACTTTTGGCTGCTTTTGTTTTTTCTAGCCCCGTTTTCTATCGTGCTTAAAATCAGTTTTGCTACACCCATTGTCGCCCAACCACCGTTTACCCAGTTATTCGATTTTACTGGTAATGCCAGCCAGTGGTTACTGGCTACCTGGGACAATTATCAGTTTCTCACCGAAGACAATCTTTACTGGGTTAGCTATTTTAAGTCGATCAAAATTGCCGCCGTTTCTACCTTCATCTGTTTATTAGTTGGCTACCCTATGGCCTATGGTATTGCTCGCGCCACGCCCACCACTCGCAATATTCTGCTCATGCTAGTGATACTGCCCTTCTGGACATCATTTTTATTGCGGGTTTACGCCTGGATGGGACTGCTGGGTAAACATGGCATTGTTAATTCACTGCTCATGAATATGGGGCTTATAGACTCACCGATGCAAATGCTCTATACCGACATGGCCGTGTATTTAGGTATTGTTTACACATACATTCCATTTATGATTTTACCTTTGTATGCCACCCTGGAAAAAATGGACACCAGCCTGCATGACGCGGCCGCTGATCTAGGGGCTAAACCCTGGCAAACCTTTATCGATGTGACCTTGCCCTTATCCATGCCTGGCATTATTGCTGGCTCACTCCTGGTGTTTATTCCCGCGATTGGCGAATACGTCATACCGGCACTGCTCGGCGGTATCGACTCTCTGATGATTGGCCGTACTTTGTATGATGAGTTCTTTGTTAACCGTGACTGGCCTCTGGCCTCTGCGGTTGCCACTATATTGCTGATTATCGTGGTCATACCCATCATGCTGTTTCAGCGTAGCCAGCAGGAGCAAGAGTAGCTATGCAAAGGTCCTCGCGCTTTGTATTCTCCGCCCTATGTTTTGGCTTTGCTTTTTTGTACATACCTATACTGGTGCTGATTGTATTTTCATTTAACGAGTCGGCCATTTCCTCAGTATGGGGAGGGTTTTCAATGCGCTGGTACAGTGCCTTGTTCGACAACGAGCAAATTATTGAGGCTGCACTACTAAGTCTTAAAATTGCCGCCACTAGTGCGACCTTCGCAACCATTCTGGGCACCATGGCTGGCCTAGCTTTAACTCAAATGGGGCGCTACCGTGGCCGTCTATTATTTACTGGCCTTATCGCCGCGCCATTGGTCATGCCAGAGGTCATTACCGGACTGTCGCTGTTGCTGATGTTTGTCAGCCTACAAGAACTGATCGGCTGGCCCGTGTCACGTGGTGCCGGCACCATTACCATCGCTCACATCACCTTCTCTATGGCCTATGTGGCGGTGATTGTGCAATCCCGCCTTTCCAGCATGGACCAATCCCTGCAAGAAGCAGCTATGGACCTAGGCGGCAGACCCATACAAGTAGCATTCGATATAACCTTGCCTCTCATAGCGCCCTCCATGCTGTCTGGTTGGCTGCTGGCCTTTACTCTGTCATTAGATGATCTGGTGATTGCCAGCTTCACCTCAGGCGCCGGCGCTAGCACCTTGCCCATGGTGATTTTCTCTAAAATTAAGCTGGGCGTCACACCCGACATTAACGCATTGGCTACGCTTATTATCGGCACAGTGAGCATCGGCATTATCATCGCCAGCTGGATTATGTTCAGACAGAGAAAACGCAATGAGGTTGGGTGAGGATTGCGTTAACTATAAAAACCGACAACTGATCAGGCCATCGTTTTGATGGCCTGATCAGTCGGGTGTTGGTGAGTATTTCTTCGCTGTTGATTGAACAAGCAAATTTGCAATCTAACAGTCACTTCTGTTAAACATTAAGCGTAGAGTTCTTTATCGGTAGCTGACGTATTCGGTTGCCGGTGGCATTAAAAATAGCGTTCGCCAGTGCTGGGGCAATCGGTGGTGTACCAGGCTCGCCCGCTCCACCCATGGTTTCGCCGCTGTTAATAATGTGCGTCTCAATAACAGGCGCCTTAGACATTCTTACCGATGAGTAGTCATGGAAATTACTCTCTGCCACCGCCCCGTCTTTAATGGTGATCTCGCCATACAGAGCAGCACTTAGACCATAAATAATACCCGATTCAATTTGCGCCTTCATTCCATCGGGCGAAATCGCGTATCCCGCGTCAATCACTGCCACCACTCGGTCAACAGATAAGTTACCATCCTTGACTGTCACTTCAACAACCTCTGCGACGATGGAGCCAAAACACTCCTGCAATGCAATGCCTCGTCCACGCCCTGGCGCGAGTGGCACATCCCATTGAGCCTCGGTAGCGGCTTTTCTTAAAACAGCGAGTTGTCGCGGTAAATGTTTAAGCCGCGTAGCGCGATACTCATAAGAATCCTGACCAGCGGCGACGGCCACTTCGTCTATAAATGATTCGGTAAAAAACCCATGCTGGGAATGATCCACACTGCGCCATGCGCCTAAAGGCACATGGGTTGGACTGGCGACATGACCAATCTCTTTAGCGGCAACGGTATAAGGGATGAGAGGTGCTTCAACAGGTTCCATTTTTCCCGCATAGGTATTTTCCCATGCCGTGAGGTTGCCTGCCTCATCCAGTGCTCCACGGAAGCGACTCTGAACCGCTGGGCGGTAAAAGTCTTGCTGAACATCTTCTTCACGTGACCAAATAAGTTGCACGGGACGCCCCACCTTAGCCGCTAGCTGCGCTGCCTGAATGGCGTAGTCGGCTCGAGATTTTCGGCCAAAGCCACCACCCATAAAGCAGTTATTCAAGGTCACATTTTCAACCTCAAAACCCAGAGAGTCGGCGACGGCTTGGCGGAAACTTAATGGACTCTGACAGCCTATCCAAATTTCGCAGAAACCGTCCTTAACTACGGCTGTGGCATTCAGAGGTTCCATGCAGGTATGGGCTAAAAAGGGAACCCGATAATCCGCATCTATCACTTGAACGGCATTAGCCATAGAAGCGGCCAAGTCACCCTCTGAAACATCAGGTTGACGATCTACAGCGGCGCTAATATCCCTATCAAATTGCGCGAAGATAGTGTCGCTGGACACGGCATCATTCTCGGTAGCACGCCACTGAATATTAAGCGCGTCCATGCCCTTTTTTGCCTGCCAGTAGCCCTCAGCAACAACCGCGACCGATTCCGCAGAAGAGAAACCGCCGACCAACGCACTGAATGCAGCAGGCGGAAGCCGAACAACGTCCACAACACCCTTTATCCCACGGGTTAGAGTGTCATCAATATTGTCGACGCCACCACCAAAAGTGGGTGCACGCTTGACTGTGGCATACAGCATATTAGGCACCCTTACATCCAGGGCAAAGGTAGCAGTACCATCGACTTTACTAGGAAGGTCATGTCGTTGAACATGCCGCCCCATAATCTTAAACTCATCGGGCGTCTTTAATGTAGGCGATGCCGGGGGCGTCATCTCTGCGGCCGCGGCCGCAAATGCCGAATAGGGTTCGCTTCGACCCGTCGCCTCATGAATCATCTGGCTATCACGTGCTACCACTTGACCCACTGGAACCTGCCAAGCTTGAGCCGCCGCGATACGCAGCATTTCCTTGACGGCAGCACCTGCGACACGCATGCCATAGGCCCCGGTGGTGCGAACGCTGAGACTGCCACCGGTAATTTGCAGATCAAGCGCTTGGGCGGTACGAATGAGAACGCCATCGACAGTAGGAACCACAAAGTCCGGCATGTCGACGCCGGCAAGCAACATGCCTTTACCCATAGGATAGTTAGCGAACTCGCTAATGGCCGGAGCTTCCTCGAACTTGACCAGACTCCAGTCGGCATCAAGCTCATCTGCAAGCATTTGTGCCAGTGCTGTGCCAACGCCTTGGCCCATTTCCGAGTGTGGAACGATGGCCGTGACCACATTATCACTATCGAGCTTTACCCAGGTATGAAGGAGTGTTTCACCCTCGCCTGTCACGTGTTTGGACAGTTCGCTGGCGCGATTGCCTGGGCGAATCGCAACACCCACAATTAACCCACCACCGGCAATAACGCCAGCACTAATAAAACCGCGTCTGGTCCACTTACCCATTGGTCACCTCCTGCACAAAATCAACCAGGGCGGGATCGAACTGTTGCACCCCGGCAGCCGACTTAATGGCTTTGCGAATACGGCTATACATACCACAGCGACAAATATTTCCTGCCATGGCGTCATCAATATCCGCATCTGAGGGTGATGGGTTTTTCGCTAATAGTGCCGCTGCAGACATAAGTTGGCCAGACTGACAGTAGCCGCATTGAGGCACCTGCTCGTCGATCCAAGCCTGTTGCAGTGGATGAAGTACATCAGCGCTAGGTGCCAGCCCTTCAATCGTAGAGATATTCTGCCCAGCGACCGCCGAGATCGGGGTGATACAAGAACGCATGGCGACACCATTAACATGTACGGTACATGCCCCGCATTGTGAGATGCCACAGCCGAATTTCGTCCCGGTGAGCTCAAGCTGTTCGCGTAACACCCAAAGTAGTGGCGTTGTAGGATCTACCTGTAGTTCTTGTTCAGTTCCATTGACAGTTATTACGGTCATTTTTGACTCTCTAAACTTACGTTAGTGTGGAGGTATTATTATTGATATAAACTAATTGGCTGAAGACAGCTTGTCAACCATCCTCTCATCGATTGTTAGTTATCTGCGGCACCAAGGTACTAGAAACGATAGCGTATTTTTGCAATTAGCGACTCAACTTGGACCCCACTCCAACCTTCGTTGAATAATGTTCCGGGGCCTTTATCTCCACTATCACTGCCGAAAAATCCACCGCGGCTGTAGACCAAAAATATATCTGAGAGAGGAGCGAGTTGATAGCGATAACGAATTTGAAATGCGGTATCACTGATACTAAAGCTCGAGGATTCTGTACCTGACGTCTGTAGGTCACCGCTATTATCTAGCTGATAACTATTAATAACCTCGGCATCTAAACCAATCCACTGAAATTTAAGACGCACTTCTTGACGATTGGAGGGATACCAATCTAAGCGAATATCACCAGAATATCTGTCGGTTTCATAACCGGCCAACTGAGAGACTTCAGAATCCCACAAAAGCCATTCTCTATATTTTTTAAACCCGACTCTTCCGCCAAGGGTTAAGGTTTCAGTTAGATATAACTCCGGTCGGATAAAAGCTCCATAGTATAATTCCCCGGTATCCTCTGTGCCCGCATAGACTTTAGCGCTAAACACAAAATCATTACCTCTCGGGCTCTCATATCTCAGCCCAGCTTTGTACTTTGCTGGACGAAAATAGGATTCATTACCTCGGGTGATCCGATCGTCCCAGCCAGATGATGTAGACTCAAAGTCCAGAGCTAATTGGCGTGTAGATTTAAATACCCAGTTGAATTTCAATTCAGACCACAGAGACAAGCGTTTGCCCGCTGTATTCTCTAGATAGGAATATGCAAATTCAGTAGAACCCGACAGCAATGATGACTCCTGATCGTATTTACGTTGATCATATCGATGGTAACCATACAGTTCGTCAAATCCATTTCGTCGCATATAGCCCATGTCATTCATTTCAAACTCATCACCATAATGAGAGTAATACAATGCATGAGACCATTCATCACTGGGCGTATAAGACCAGTTAACCCATCCAGCATAATCTTGCTGATCAACCGATTGATAGTCGTTGTTATCATTGGCCTTCTGGTGGATATCGCTATGCAAAATTTGAGCGGCCACTCTTACTTTGTCACTGGAGTCCCATCTAACATCAACCCCTTGAACTGTTGCCTCACGCTCTAAAAAGTTGCGCGTGACATGAGTTAATCGATGCCCAACAGCCAAATTATTAGACTTTCTTTGGATTCTACTGGAAATAAATTCACCGCCAGCACTCTCCCCTGAAGTGTCTTCTTTGACGGCAAAAAGACCCATATCCACAGTCTTGCCATAGTGCGTTAACTTCGCTGCGACATCGACATCTAATAAGCCTTTATCGACACCGGCACCGATGCGACGAGTGTAAAGAACAACATCTTCATTGGGTTGGGCGCTATTAAAAAGACCTTGATTTTCAGTAAAGAACGCTCTTTTTTCACTCACAAACGTCTCAAAGGCAGAAAAATTAACCACTAAATCATCACTCTCAACCTGACCAAAATCCGGGTTCAAGGCCCCCGTTAATTGAGTGTTACTATTGGGCCGCCAAATAAAGTCCAGACCAACGTTGGCATCATCAGTATCGTCACTGCCGCGCAGATTATGGTTGTAGCTGGCATAAGGAAACCAGTCCAAGGTAGACGCTTTTACCTGCTTAACCTCTATTGGGTGCCAGTCCTCCATAAAGGTAGATCGAGTATAAAAGGCATTGGGGAAAGCAAAACGCAGAGATTCGTTATAAACCACTCGCGAAAACCAAAATGCCATATTTTTGGTGCCGCCTCCAGCATCTGACATTGGCGCCACTGTCCAAGGAATATGAATCTCGCTATACCAGTAATCTTTATCACTAGATGTTTGGGAATACCAAGTACCATCCCAGTCAGTAGAGTGTGTTCCGCCGCCCATGACACCATCTTGCCTAGAGTTAGCAGAACCCACCGTAAAGTCGTAAGCCGACTCAGCGGTACCATCAAAATCAATTCCAACCATGACTCGGTCAGCTTTTATATCCGCGTCCCGAGCAAATCGTCTATTAATCCTCTTCACTGAGGCTGGTTGATAGTTAGTAAAGCCAACAAAAATACCCTCTTCGTTGGTGATCAACCGCACTTCTGTGACATATTTAGCCGGCTCACTGGTGAGAGGTTCGACGGTAACAAAGTCACTGTACACCCGAGCATCTGCCCATTCTGGCTCATTAAGGAGTCCATCAACCGTTATGGCCCCGAAGGAAACGGGCAACACTAGGTAGCTTAGAATGACGAGCAATAAATAATGGCAGGGGTTTTTAGACATAAACGCAGTCACTTTCCATATGTTTTAAAAATGGGGACAGTTTATGGGGTTTTCCAGAAATTGCTAACTTAATACCCAATAAACTTGTGACACTAAGACGCCATGAAAAGTAATTTAGTTTCAGCTCACCTAGAAATAGTCATTATTTTTTTGACTCTCTGATTTCACCACGCCATTCAACAACATTCATTTCAATAGCGATAAAGCCCGCTATCCAGACGAATTCATCCCAAGCAAACATATAGTGTGCTCGATAGATCCAGTAAAAAATAGCCCCCCACAACAGCGTGTATAAAAAGATTTTGATAATTGTTAGGAATTTGAAGACGTTACCTTCGATGATATTACGATCCTGCAACCAAACGGTTACCTCAATAGTGAAAAGAATGAGCAACCAGGTCGTCGCCTCAATGAGGTCAACCCACCCTAGTTGCTTCTCTATAACCAGACCCGCGCGGTCTTCAATAATAAAGTGGGTAGGTGGATCGATATAAACAAATTGAGTGGCACTGGACAAAGCCGCACAGTTAGCTTCACTAACCTTTGTATAAACCAAGTTATAGGCGTAGGAGACATCTTGGTCGATCATCTGGCAAAGGCTGGTGATGCCCTCAAGTGGAACTGCACCATATATTCCAACGAGGTTAGTCGCATAAGCATAAAGTGTATGACTTAACGATATGTAACATATCACTCGAATGCCTTGCATCAGCAAAGTTCTGGCCCGAGGCAGTGGCTCATCGGACAAAAGATAGGTTTCTAGTTCAAACAGAATTAACAGGAAGATCCACGCACTTTCATCGATAGTAGTGGCAAAAGCTCGCGTTAAATCTAACAACGAGCTTGTGTTGTGCAATGTGTGCTCGGCGATAACCCAATCATCACGGATGTACAAGGTGAAATTCACTAACAGTAGTGAGTACACAACAATCTTTACGACCTGCCGAACATCAAGCGGATAAGATCCCGGTTTAATAGGCTCGGCGGTCATAATTTAACCTTTGCTGTTAAAACACCTAACTACTGCCCCTGATACCAGATAGGTGAAGTCCATGCCATTTCACGAATGGTACTTGGGTATCGACCATCGGTACAAACCTCTGGACGGTTGGCTTTTGCAATAGCTGCACAATCATAGGTATGCCAGCGTGGGGTCTGAGGCTCCACTGCACGCAGGTAGTAATAAGCTGATTGGGTAGAATCAAAGCTGTCATCGGTATACACCTTACAAAGACTATCTGCACCAGCCTCTTCTATTGCTATAGGTATGACCTGAGTATTCATTTTGCCTAGGGAATCTATCCACCCTTTGATGAGATGTAATTCCTGAAGCTTTTGGCCATTTGGGTCTTTAGCTGCATAAGCTAAAAAGGTCGGCTTGCTGGGCTCATCAGAAGCGATTAAATCAGCGCCCATTGGCACAGCAGCGGCATAAGCCTGAGAGATCATGTCGTTGCTCTGGCACATATCGCTATCTAGTCCCCACCCTGCAAACAACCGCGGCCTAATTCTAGGACCTGAGGTGCCAAAGACTTCTTTTCGTAACATGGCGTCAAAGATCGCATCACGAGTATTTTCCGTCGCCCAAACACCCGCCAAACCACCAGGATTGCCGTCAATGCCGCTGGTCAATAATCCTGGCTGTAGCCGCTGTGCAGGATTAGCTTCGCCTGTAACTGCGCCTACCCAGGCTGACTCTTGAACGCCACCAGAGGTCGCTGAATGGGTATCTGTAGACGCAATAATGCCCAGCTTAACTGGGTTGAGCCCTATGGCTTGCTCTTCTTTAAGACCAACTAATAAGGCCGACCTTTGGAAATCTGTCGGATGAACACAACCAGCACCAAGCATTCCGTAGGTGCCAATAGTGCCCTCTTGGCATTCCACCGTCACTTTAGATGCCTCTATAATAACAAGCTCAGTGGAGCTGGAATCACTAGTCAGATAAGTTTTATCTTCACCCATACGCCTGACTGCTTCAATATTGCAAAGCTCATCTGGCGCACCAAATACCGAACTCAAGCCATTAATACATTCAGAACCACCTTTATGCTGGAAAATCTCCATGATCGGTTCTCGCTTCAAACGACTTTGTGCATAGGCGCGTTTTGCCGCAGTGGTGTCCTCCAGCTGCATATAGGGTGCCATACGTCCATTAGCTAAATTGGAGTTATGCGGGATAGTTAGATAATCACAACCGTTTTCAACCTCGCAAACTGCATCTAAAGCGGCCCAGAGTTTACTGTCGATGGGAGCATCTATATAACTTACGGGCAGTTCAGGAACCGAATCATTTCTAAAAATCACATTACGGTGATAGTTGGAGGTACCCGGGGTTCCCGTGTACTCATAAGCCACAAAGCTAGTGAAATCGCAGGGAGTATTAGCATTATTAGAAGTAACTTGAATATCCTGCCACGGAGACTGAGCATAATCGCGACAAAGACCTCCATCTGCACCGCAGATCTCTGGAATCCTGACTGGTGTCTCTGTGGTAATAACAGAACCTAACATAATCATACCTTGGCGTTCATCAGCTCTATAGGATGAACAAAATTCCGTATCATAAACTGGGGAATTAGCGGTGCGACAAAGCGCTCGCTCACCAAGAAATTCTCCATGATCGGTAACCGCCAAAAAATCTAGTGGCCGATCTATTTTTGTACGCCCAACCGCAACGCCCTGATCGTTAATAGGAAAAATAGGAATCGACTCACCCCGAGCATAGCGATGAGCATCTTCTGGTGTTGCTCCAGTGCTATTAGCGGCGGCATCAAAGGAATAACTGGTGTGGATATGTAAATCACCAAATAATGCAGTGCGATTTTCGTCGAAAGCCTCACAACTCCCCGGTTCAAATGCGACAGGACCTCGATCTACTTCAATTGCAGGTAATAAGGAGGTCTCGGGCTCATTGCAGGAAACGAGCAATAAGGCTACTAGTGTGGCTGGAATTAGTCTGGTTATCATAATTATCCCTATTATTATCAATAATCTACAGTCTAAGCTTAGACTGTATTTATCTCACTTTAATAATTTAAGTACGACTATTCGGTACCGTAATATTTAGGCCCTTACGCGATCAATGCTTGCAAGATCTAACCTCTTAGTTTCACGACTATATAGGCCCCCGTAGAGATAAGAAGCATCGGTAAAAATGGCACAAAGGGGTAATATGGAACTAGCGCTTCGACAAGCCTCATAATTTCATGATACTGATAAATAGGCGCATATAGATTCCACGCAGTCTCACTCCATAATGAGCCAACACTTGCGATCAGCCCGAGTAGAATAAGAATTTTACCAATCCATCTAATCCAAAAAGTGAGCATTAATACGTCGGATCTTTTTTGCATACCAAAATTCCTTTTTTATAGTTTGCGCGGGTTAACTTAACTCAGCTACGGCTCTATGAGCCTGCTCGATCGCTGATTCCATCATTGCATTGGCGGCAGAATCTGCATTCGCAATACTGATATGCCCAAAGGGCTTACGGCCAATCATATGGGGATAGCGAGGATCGTCGTCGTCATCATAAACCGGATCAAACAATGGGTTGTACCAATAGGAATAGCCGTGAGACCAGCGATTAACTGTAATGCCAACGATATCCTCTGCGGCATTAAACCCACCATCCCCAAGCATACTTTGTAACTGGCTACGCACATTGCGCTCTATAACGTCGAACGGAGTGGTCAGTAATTCATAACGGCCCAACCGATACTGCTGCTGTGCAGTTAAGCCCTCATCATAACGATGAGGAAACCGCTCCATATGAACTATCGCCGGCTGATCTTCAGTTTCTGAAAAGCGATAATCACCAAGGCTAACGGGAAAGTCGAGCATGGCATTTATGTGATAGCTACCGGGGCACACCGTAGCGCCGATACCTAGTGTCTTCCATGCCTTCCAATTACGCAGTGCCACTGTAGTGTAAAGAATAGGAATTTTTACTTGAAAACCCAAAGCCTCTCGTTGCACCTCTGGTAGTTCAGGGCACAGATAAGGAATCATGCTGCTGTTGCAGGCGAGAATAGATCCCCTGGCTTTAATTTGATAAGCCTGCCCATTTTGCACATAGGACACAGTTACCTGGGCAGTATCTTCAGGATCGCTACTGTTTTGCACATGTGTCACAGTGCTATTCAAGCGCAGCTGAACCTTGGCGTGCGCCTGATCAAGTTGCGAATAGTCCAAGTGTGCGGTGATAATGCTCTCTATACTCTCACCAGGCGCCACTGCGGGAATCATCTTTCGCACCAACTGGCGAGCAATAGACGCGTTTCCATCGGGGAAGTGGTGAATATATGGCTCATTTGACTCTAACTCAGGCAGTCCCGTTGCACTCCACCCCGGCAAACCTGAATAAGACATCGCATTAAGAGCGTTAACCGAATCTATGCCAACTCCTGAGTCAATAGCCAGATCTTGCAAGACGTTTAGCACCTCGGTCTCACTGATACCCATATGTTTAACGAGGAAATCGCGATAACTAATATTGTAAAGATAGTCCCACCTATCAGCCTTCGCTATTTTATAAAGTCGATCATCGGTCGCGGACAGTAAACCGACAAATTGCCTCTTTGCTTCTGCAGAGATAGGCATTTTATCGACTGCTTGTTTGGTTGTTAGTGGTGATGGCATGACCATCATATAGTCATGAAATGGGCCTAAATCGTAAGGTACCATTCTCTTATCACCCCAGACCTCACGATCAAAGTGGATACCTGCACCCAGCTTATGTCGTTTAAAAAACTCTTGGTCATAGGCTGTGTTAAACACCTTGGGTTCGACGCCAAGATCACCTAACAAATCTTTGACAATACGACTATAGCTCGAGGGCTCTTGCATGGTCTGAGCACCCCCATAGCCGATCAATGTTCGACCATTAACCTCAAATTCATTGCGTTTAGCATGGCCGCCAAAATCATCGTGATTCTCAAGAATAAGGATCCGCGCATTAGGATGTTTTTTACGATAAAAATAGGCTGCTGATAGTCCACTAATACCGCCGCCAACTACCACTAAATCATAGATAAAGTTCGCCCCTAAGTGCACTGGCCCCCAGTCGGTCTGACCTTTGCGCGCAAGCTGATGACTAACTTCGAAGGAACCCTCATGGTTACCACGCAAGCCTCTAAGTTGTGGGGGGTAGTAGGTGGCATCAATTAGGTCTTCAGGCTTTGTTCCACGAGCCTGCTCAGCCCAACTTAGCTGTGGCATTAAACTGGTCACAGCTAACCCCGCCAATCCATTCAGTATGTCTCGTCGAGTGATAGGCCGATCCATGCCCAAATAATCGTCAGACTTTTTCATTAATTGACGCCTGTCACGTAGAATATTTCAATTTAGTCTTACCCTTATTGACCGCTTTCTTTTGTTCTTTTTTACTCCCACTCAATAGTTGCTGATTTACAAACCCTTATGCATAAAGGGCTACAAGCACGAAAATAAAAGCGTGTAACTTTCGTGTAACTCTTATCCTCTCTTTTTGTGCTTTCCATT
>Ga0233427_10000713_pt1 | contig 40205 bp, 35 predicted proteins | sample SI_118_April2016_5_FD_179885 | JGI IMG/M metagenome (GOLD analysis project Ga0233427, IMG submission 179885) | Seawater microbial communities from Saanich Inlet, British Columbia, Canada - SI_118_April2016_100_MG | ecosystem: Environmental > Aquatic > Marine > Inlet | place: Canada: British...
CAATGCCCTTTCAGAGGACCGGCGGGGCTTGGCGCCCCGCCATAGCCTCTATTCCTCGGCGCCGTCCTCGTCCTTGGCGGCGGCCTTCTTCTTGGCCGGGGCCTTCTTCTTGGCGGGAGCCTTCTTTTTGGCAGCAGCCTTTTTCTTGGCGGGCGCCTTCTTCTTGGCCGGCTTGGCTTCCACCTCAGCAACCGCGTCCACCTCTTTGGCTTCGGCTTCCGGAGCAGCCTCTTCCTCTGGAGTGGCTTCCTCGGCTTCTACTTCGGCGGCGTCTTCGGCATCATCATCGGCAGAATCTTCCGCTTCGCTTTTTTCCTTCAAGGCGGCGCCCAGGATATCGCCCAGGGACGCGCCCGAATCGGACGAGCCGTAGGCGGCCATGGCGACCTTCTCCTCCTGAACCTCGCGCGCCTTGACAGAAAGCCCGATTTTACGCGTGGCGCGATCTACCGATGTCACCTTGGCATCGACAACTTCGCCGGCGGCAAAGCGGTCGGGGCGTTGCTCGGACCGGTCCCGGGACAAATCCGAGCGCCGGATGAAGCCCGCAATTTCATCGCCGACCAACACCTCGATGCCGTTATCGACAACTTTGGTGATTTTGCAGGTAACCACATCGCCCTTTTTGATCTTCTCCAAGCTCGAGGAGACAGGATCGTCGGTGAGTTGCTTCACGCCCAGGCTGATGCGTTCTTTTTCAACATCGATGTCGAGGATCTTCACCTTGATCATGTCGCCCTTGTTGTAAGCGGCGATAGCTTCCTCGCCGGCGACCATCCAATCCAGGTCCGACATGTGCACCATGCCATCAATGTCTTCGGTGAGGCCGATGAACAGTCCGAACTCGGTGATGTTCTTGATCTCGCCCTCGACGGTGGAGCCAACCTTGCTGTCGTCCTGGAATTCGAGCCAGGGATTGGACATGCATTGCTTCAGACCTAAGCTGATGCGCCGCTTGGTGGGATCCACATCGAGGACCATAACTTCCACTTCCTGGCTGGTCGAAACGATCTTGCCCGGATGCACGTTTTTCTTGGTCCAGCTCATTTCGGAGACATGAACCAACCCTTCGATGCCTTCTTCCAATTCCACGAACGCGCCGTAATCGGTGATGTTGGTGATGCGGCCATTGAACTTGGTCTGGATCGGGTACTTCAATTCGACGCCGTCCCAAGGATCGGATTCGAGCTGCTTCATGCCCAGCGAAATACGCTGGTTTTCGATATTAAAGCGGATCACCTGGACGTTCACGGTCTGGCCGATCTGCAACGCCTCGGACGGATGATTGATACGCTTCCAGGCAATATCGGTGACGTGCAACAAGCCGTCGATGCCGCCCAAATCAACAAAGGCGCCATAATCGGTGATGTTCTTGACGACGCCTTCTAGGACCTGGCCTTCTTCCAGGTTGGAGATCAGCTCGGAGCGTTCTTCGGCGCGGGTCTCTTCGAGAACGGCGCGCCTGGAGATAACGATATTGCCTCGGCTGCGGTCCATTTTGAGAATCTGGAACGGCTGCGGCGAGCCCATCAATGAGGACGCATCGCGCACCGGGCGGATATCGACCTGGCTGCCCGGCAGGAACGCGACAGCGCCGGCCAGATCGACCGTAAAGCCGCCCTTGACGCGTCCGAAGATAATACCGTTGACCCGTTCCTGGTTTTCGAAGGCTTTTTCCAGGACGGTCCAGGCTTCTTCGCGCCGGGCTTTGTCGCGGGAGAGGATAACAACGCCGTTGCGGTCCTCGAATCGCTCGACAAAGACATCCACATCGTCGCCGATATTGACATTGATATCGCCGTCGGCGCCGCGAAACTCGCGGATCGGCACGGTGCCTTCGGATTTCAAGCCAACATCGACGATGGCGAAATCATTTTCGACGGAGACGACGCTGCCGGTGACCACTTTGCCGAACAGGCGTGCGTCGCCGGCAAAGGATTCTTCCAACAGGTCTGCAAAATTTTCGGTGCTGGTGGGGAGGCCCGTTTCTTCGGCTGCTTCGGCCATGGTGTGATTTCCTCTTCTCTTATTATTCCGGCCAACCGGTTTTTCCGGCGGTCTTGGGTAAAGTCAAATCCGCCATTTAATCGCCCAATGACGGGGTGAAATTCGATCAACGGCGGCGATGACAATTATCCGCCCGTTAATCGTTAGCTTTAGCAGAAATGAATTCGAGCGCCGCTGCATACACCGCGTCGGCGTCCAAATGGCTGGTATCGATGACCAAAGCGTCCTCGGCCGGCTTTAGGGGCGCAACTTTACGCGACGTGTCGCGGGCGTCCCGTTCTTTCAATTCCTGCAAAACGCGGCCATATATAGCTTCCGTTCCCTGTTCCTGCAACTGCTTTACGCGCCGCGTCGCGCGCACCTCCGGGCTGGCCGTCAGGAACAGTTTTGCGGGCGCGTCCGGGATCACCACGGTGCCGGTATCGCGGCCATCGAAAACGGCACCCTCGGCGCCCCCCGGCGGCGCCGCTGCGAAGCCGCGCTGAAATTCCAAAAGCACATCCCGCACCGCCGGAATGGCGGCCACCTTGGAGGCGCTGAGGGCGGCATCCTCGGAGCGCAAGCCGGGCGCCTCAAGATCATCACCGGTGAGCGCGCGGGCGGCCTCTACCGCCGCCGCTTCATCTTCGGGATCACCGCCAGCCCCCAGCACTTTCAAGCCCACCGCCCGGTAGAGCTTGCCCGTATCCAGCCGCGCATAGCCGAAGTGGGCCGCCAGACGCTGCGTCAATTCGCCCTTGCCGGCCGCCGCCGGACCATCGACGGTGATGATCATAGCTGCACTTCGCCTGGTTCCATGGACGCCCCCAGGCCGTTCATCAGATCCAGAAATTCCGGAAAACTGGTGGCGATGGTGGCACCATCATCGATGCTGACCGGCTTTTCGGCGCCGGCGCCCAGCGCCAGAAAGGCCATGGCGATGCGGTGATCCAGCTTGGCAGCGATTTCCGCGCCGCCCTTCGGCGCACCGCCGAGGCCATGAATTGTCAGGCTGTCGGCGCCCTCTACCACTTGGACGCCGCAGGCTGCCAGACCCTCCGCCATGGCCGACAGGCGGTCCGATTCCTTAACCCTCAACTCGGCGATGCCTTCGAAATGGCTTATCCCATCGGCAAAGGCGGCGGCCACCGCCAGGATCGGATATTCATCGATCATCGAGGGCGCCCGCGCCGCCGGCACGGTGATGCCCTTAAGCGGTCCATGTTCGGCGGTCAAATCGGCAATCGCCTCGCCGCCCTGATCGGTGGCGTTGGAGACCGAGATCGCCGCGCCCATGTCCCGCAAACAGTCCAGCAACCCGGCGCGCAAGGGGTTGAGCCCGGCGCGGCGCAGCGTAACTTTGGAGCCCGGCACCAGCAACGACGCCACCAGCGGAAACGCGGCAGAAGATATATCGCCAGGCACAATCACTTTGGCGCCGGTCAGTTCCGGATAACCGGCAAGGCGGATGCGGCGCGCGCCGCCGGGCTGGTCCTGGGTGCGGACATCGGCGCCGAAATAGCGCAGCATTAATTCGGTGTGATCCCGGGACGGGTTCGGCTCAATCACCGTGGTCTCGCCTTGGGTGTTGAGACCGGCCAGCAAAATCGCCGATTTGACCTGGGCCGAGGCCACCGCCAAGGTTTCGTCGGCGCCTCTGAGCCGGTCGCTGCCATGTACGGTAATAGGCAAAAGCTCGCCGTCCCGCGCGGTAAAACTGGCGCCCATGCGGCTTAAAGGCTCGGTGATGCGCGCCATCGGGCGCTCCCGGAGCGAGGCATCGCCGGTGATCACGGCATTGAACGGATGGCTGGCCAAAAGCCCCATCAGTAGCCTTGCGCCGGTGCCGGAATTACCGAGATCAAGGACGCTTGCCGGTTCCGCCAGGCCGCCAACGCCGCGCCCCCAAAGCCGCCATACAGGCTCGGCCCCGCTGCTATCGGTATCTTGGCTAATTTCGATGCCGAGGGCGCGCAGGGCATTTAAGGTCGCCATGACATCTTCGGCGCCCAACAGGCCGGTAATCTCGGTCTCGCCCACCGCCGAGGCGCCAATCATCAACGCCCGGTGCGACAGAGATTTGTCGCCGGGTACCGGCACGTCGCCAGCGAGCGCATTGGACGGGTTCGAGGTTATGGTGGCCAAACCTAAGCTTCCATTTTTGTAAACATTTGAATTGCCGGGCTCTCTAGCATGCGGCGGCTACGCAAACCAGCCTTCCGGGGCCGCCGCGCCCTCCGCCTGATGGGATTTTGAGAAAATTAGTTTTGACAGAGCGTTTGCAACATGGCACTTGGCGCAGGATTTCAATCAGGCGATGAAGGAGTTGGGAGTGGCAAACGCTGATTTGGGCATTAAGCTGAGCTGTCAAAGCTGCGGCGCCAAGTTTTACGACTTGAAGAAGAAAAAGCCGGTGTGTCCCGCCTGCGAGACGGAGTTCGTTCCGCCCAAGCCCAAGGCGCGGCGCGCCCCGCCGGAGCCGCCCAAGTCCGCCCCGGAAGAACCAAAGCCCGCCGAAACCGAAGAGAGCGGCGATGCGGCCGCCAAAGAAGTCGAAGAGGCGGTCATTGAAACCGACGATGATGATGAAAACGATGATGGGCTGATCGAAGATACATCGGACATGGGCAGCGACGAGGACGATGTCGCCGCAGTCGTCGAAACAGTGGACGGTGACAGCGCCGACAAGAATTAGATTATTTTGAATTGGCGGCTGTTTCGATCCGGAATTTTCTTGCTTTGTAATCGAATTCCCTCTTAATTACCGCCGCCCGCCGGGCTAATTTTCCTGCGCGGGACAAAAAAGTATGGGGCCGTAGCTCAGTTGGGAGAGCGCGTGAATGGCATTCACGAGGTCGTCGGTTCGATCCCGTCCGGCTCCACCACCCTTCGCCCTTACTGGCTTCGGGTGGCGCAACCCAGTAAGCGATCCTAAACCGCTAGAGCGAAGGAGTGCCGCCCGTAGCCTTAGCCAAGGGGGGCCGGCGATTCCACCCCCACCAACCAAATTGTGAAGTTACCTTGCCTGTCCAATGGGATACGCTCCCGGCCAGCATTCGCCCGGAAAGGACATCACCATGATATTGCGCGCCCTCACCCTACTCATTGCCTTGGGAATTCCCCTCGCTGCCCAAGCCGGCCAGGCCGCCGACAACCTCAAGACCGGCGCCGCGTTTCTCGCCGCCAACAAACAGAAAAGCGGCGTAACGGTTCTGCCCAGCGGTCTTCAATATTCGGTCCTGAAAGCGGGTACCGGTAAGCGGCCTAGCGCCAGCGACCGGGTTGTGGTGCATTACCGGGGCACCTCCATCGACGGCAAGGAGTTCGACAGCTCTTACTCCCGCGGCCAGCCCGCCACCTTCCCGGTCAACCGGGTCATCCCCGGCTGGACCGAGGCCTTGCAGCAGATGCGCACCGGCGCCAAATGGCAGGTCGCAATCCCATCGAACCTCGCCTATGGAAAGCGCGGCGCCGGCGGCGTGATCGGGCCTAACGAGACCTTGTTGTTCGATATCGAGTTGCTGGAGATTAAGTAGCAACGGCCCAGCCCGTATGGGGATGGCCAGGTCGGTCAGCCGGGCGCCAGTCTAGGCACCGGTCTGTACTCGGAGCACCGTCAGATCGCTCATACTATTCCTGGTATGCCGTCCCTTCATGGGACACATGGCTGCGACATATTTTCCAAAAAACCACCATACCGGTTCATTACTAATCCTTCCGGTTCATAACGGAAAGTACCGGATTTTGTCCGCTCACGGTGAGACGCATTCGCTCGCACGAGGAATGCGACGTGCAACACCCGAATTCGCATGTACATCATCACCATTTATGGACACTTATATACATATCGGCGGAGTATGCTCGGCCATGTGGGCGCCCGTCTTGGTACCGCGTTGTGCTTGGAGCACCACTACAAGCCACGATCTCAGGGGCACGGCCTGCGTGGTTTCAAAAAGACCTATACACAATTTTCAAGAGCACGAGCGCTCGCATGCGCTGTTACTGATATAGTCTGCCGCGCGCTCGGCGCAAGTGGTACAGGAAATTAGCAATTATTATTTACCAAAATGGTAATTTGCTGGCATGCTGGTCATTGCAAAAAGAACGTTGGTTGCGTATTGGGGCGCGCATGCAGAGACAAAACAACCGCTGCTCTCCTGGTACGATGAAGCCCGCAATGCCACGTGGCATAGTTGGACGGATATCAAGGCCATGTATTCCAACGCGTCGGCCCTTAACGATGGCCGTGTATGCTTCGATATCAAGGGCGGGAATTACCGCCTGATCGTGCATGTCCACTATCGCTCACAGATCGTTTTTATTCGCTTTGTAGGAACCCACGCGGAATACGACAAGATCGACGCCAACACTGTTTAGCCGCAAGAATCGCGCTGGAAAGAAGGACGCTGCAAATGGCAAACTCAAGGAGCATCAGTATCCGCCCGGTTTTGGGCGAGGCCGATTATGACGCCGCTTTGGAAGAGGTTGCCGACCTGATGGCGGGCGACCCCACTGAGGGCTCCACCGATGATATCCGCATGAGTGTCCTGGCAACGCTCATCGAAAAATACGAAGAAGAACGTTATCCGATGGAAGCGCCGGGCCCGATTGAGGCCATACGGTTTCGCATGGAGCTGTCTTGCTTCGAGCGCAAAGACCTAGAAGAAATTTTGGGCGGACCCGCCCGCGTTTCCGAGATATTTAAAGGGCGCAGAAGTTTGAGTATCGCCATGATCCGGCGCCTCAATGCCGAATGGAAAATCCCGGCGGAAATATTGATCCGCGACACACGAAAAGTCGTGTGACCACTGGCTCAGCCGGCCTGGGGATGCCCGGGTCGGACAGACCGGTTGGGCCGTCCATCTACCCCGCGCTCGCCTATAGCCGCATTTCACCTCTAAACCGCCTCAATTTTGAAAAAGCCTATTTCACCTCAGCCCCGTTCCCGCTATAACGGCTCCACGGAAATCATGTTTAACAATACAACCGGCACATACCGGTTATCTCATTCATTATTTTATCAGGAGAGGCTCATGCAAAGACGTACAATTCTTAGTTTAGCAATCGGCACCGCGCTGGCGGTATCGGTCAGTATTGCCCCGGCCAAGGCCGATCATGAAATCAAGATCGGCGTTGTCGGCCCGAAGACCGGCCCCCTCGCGGGCGGCGCTGCGGTATCCCATTGGCCGCCCTACCGGCTTTGGGAGAAAGAAGTGAATGCCCGCGGCGGTTTCAAGATCGATGGAAAGCGGCACAAGATGAAGCTGATCGAATATGATGATCGCACCAATCCGGGCGAAACCATCAAGGCGATCAACCGCTTGATCAACCAGGACAAGGCGCATCTCATCATGGCGCCCTACGGCACCGGCTTTAACCTGGCCACCGCGCCGGTCTTTGCCAAACACGGCTATCCGCAATTTGCGATCGCCGCTGTTTCCGACAAGATCGACGTGATGATCAAGAAGTTCCCGAGCATGTTCTTCTTCCTCGGAGATACCACATCTTATGCCCGTTCGGTGGCCGAGATTATGGCGAAGATGCGCGATGCGGGTAAAATCAACAACCGCGTAGCCATGGTTAATGTGGGCGACACCTTCGGCATCGAGCTGGCCAACGCGGCGCGCCCGGTGTTCAAGAAGTTCGGCTTCAAGATTGTCTATGACAAGTCCTATCCGCTGGGCACGCAAGATCTGACGCCGGTGATCAAGGCGGCCAAGGCGTCCAATCCCGATAGCTTCGTTGCCTGGTCCTACCCGCCCGACACCTTTGGTCTGGCGAAACAAGCCAAGATCGAAGGGCTGAAGGTCAAGGTCTATTATTCGGCGGTGGCGACGGCTTTCCCGGCATTCTCCAAGGTCTATGGCAAGTCGGCAGAAAACATTCTCGGCGCCGGCGGCGTTGCCAACACGGCCAAGTTCCAGGATTACCTGAAACGCCTCAAGGCAGGCACTGGCGTTGATGGCGATTATTGGGGCACCCCGGTGTATGGGGCGCTCACAGAGTTGCTCACGGAAACCATCGAAAAAGTTGGCATCGATCGGGCTGCGATCCTCAAACACATCAAGTCCAACGTATTTGATACCTTGATGGGTCCGGTTGATCTCAGAAAACAGAACCTGCCGATCTGGTGGACCGTCGGCCAGTGGCAGAACGGCGTCTTTGAAGGCGTCAAAGGTACTGGCACTTCCGGAGAAAAATCTGTTAAGCTGAAATCCGGCTGGTAAGCCGAATATCCGCAAAATCTAAGCGTTTTTTGAACCCGGCCCGGCATCAACGCCTGGCCGGGTTCTCTTTTGCCAAAATTGTCTGTTTAATTCCATAACTTGGAATTTATTTATTATTCATGTGGTTTTACATTCGTGGTAAAATCTATATAACAGTCCTGAAACGCCATTCAGGTATTAAAAATTAAGAGTCGGCATAAGCGGGCCAAGGGGTTGTTTTGATAGGCAAATTCATTGGCTAATTGTTAGCCAGGGTTAAGATCAAAATCTGCAACACAGAGGAGGAAATCATGCAAAAACGTACATTCCTACAATTGACAGTTGGTGCCGCGCTCGCCGCCACACTTGGCCTCGGCATCGGTGCCGCACAAGCGCAAAAACCGGTTATCATCGGTGTTGTCGGCCCCAAGACCGGGCCGTTAGCCGGCGGTGCCGCGATCACCCATTTCCCGAACTTCCGGCTTTGGGCGCACGAGATCAACGAAGCCGGCGGGCTGAAACTGAAGGAAGGCCGCCGCAAGGTGAAATTGATCGAATATGACGATCGCACCAATCCCGGCGAGACCATCAAGGCGGTGCAACGCTTGGCCACCCAGGACAAGGCCGATTTCATCATGGCGCCCTACGGTACCGGCTTCAATCTGGCCACCGCGCCGATTTTTGCCAAACACGGCTATCCGCAAATCGCCCAAGCCGCGGTGACCGACAAGGTTGATGATCTGACCAAACGATTCCCGAACCTGTTTTTCTTTCAAGGCACGACCACTCAATATGCCTCGACGGCGGTGAACGTGCTCAAGAAATTGATGGACGAAGGCAAGATTGGTAAGCGCGTTGCCGTGGTCAATGTGGGCGATACTTTCGGCATCGAGCTGGCCAACGCGGCCCGCCCCTTGTTCAAGGCAGCCGGCTTCGAGATTGTCTATGACAAGTCCTATCCGCTCGGCACGCAAGATCTTGCACCAGTGATCAAGGCAGCCAAGGCGGCCAAGCCCGATGCGTTCGTCGCCTGGTCCTACCCGCCCGATACCTTCGGCCTCGCCGAACAGGCGAAGATCGAAAATCTGCAGGTCAAAGCCTATTATTCGGCGGTGGCGACAGCGTTCCCCGGTTTCATCGGCAAGTTCGGCAAATCCGCCGAAGGCATCCTCGGCGCCGGCGGCATCAAGGATACGCCGGAGCTGCAGGCATTTTATAAGCGCCTGAAGAAAGTCACCGGTGTCGATGGCGATTATTGGGGCAACCCGGTCTATTATTCGATGCTTCAGGTCATCACGCAGGCCATTGAGGGTGTCGGTTCCATGGACCGCAAGGCCATCGCCCAATATATCAAGGATCACAAATTCCAGACGCTCATTGGTGAAATAGATGTGCGCAACCAGAAGCTGAATTGGCTCTGGACTGTCGGCCAGTGGCAGGATGGGGTTTTCAACGGCGTTGCCGGTGTCAACGTCAAAGGCGGCAAAGCCGTCCGCCTTAAAAAGGGCTGGTAACAACAGCAGTAGTTCGCCCGGCGCGGCCAAAGGGCCGCGACCGGGCGAGTTTCCTTTATCACCCCTTATCGGTTTTCGCGGCATGGAAATTATTATTATCGGCATCCTGCTGGGTGGCACCTATGCGCTGATGGCCATGGGCCTGCAGCTTCAATACGGTGTCGCCCGCATCATGAATTTGGCCAATGGCGAGATTTTAATCGCCGGCGCCTTCGTCACATTCTGGTTTTTTACTGGCTCCCAGTTGAGCCCGTTCTGGGCGTTGGCAATCGTGGTGCCAGGGGCCTTCATAATCAACTGGCTGATCTACAGAATATTGCTGGTGCCGCTGGTTAAAAGGGCCAAGAGCCAAGGCCAGCTCGAAGTCGACAGCATCCTCGCCACCTTCGGCATCTCCTTCATATTCATCGGCATCTTGCTGGCCGTGTTCGGCGGCGACTACCTTAGCTATTCCTATCTGGCCAGAGCCTATGTGATCTTTGGGGAAAATTACGGCCTCAACCGGATCGCCGCCTTTATCGCCGCCGCATTCCTTTGCATCGCCTTTTATATCTGGCTTATCCGCACCCGCGCCGGATTGACGTTGCGCGCCATCGCGGTTAATCCGGCGGCAGCCGGGCTGGTCGGCATCAATGTAATCAATGCGTCGGCCTTTGCCTTTGCCCTCGGCGGATCGGTTACCGCCGCCGGCGGCATGCTGCTCTCGATGTTTTTAACGTTCGATGCGTCCCTCGGCGTCATATTCACATTGAAGGCGCTGGTCATCGTCATCATGGGCGGTCTCTCCGATATTCGGGGCACCATCGCGGCGGCGTTTATTTTGGGCATGACCGAGACCATCGTCGCGGTGTTGATCGATCCCGGATTGACCCTTGCGGCATCCTACGTTCTGTTTTTGGTTATCCTTCTGGTGCGACCGCAAGGATTGTTCGGAAGGCGCATCGCATGACCGAACGCGAAAAACGTGTACTGACCATTGGCGTTGCGCTGTTCATCCTGGCAGCCTTCCTGCCCATGACCGGGTCCGGCTATTGGCTGTCCATCGGCGTCTCGCTGGCCATGTATACGGTGCTGGCCACGTCCTGGGCCTTGTTCTCGGGCCCCACCAATTACATCTCGTTGGCGCCCGCCGCCTTCTTCGGCATCGGCATGTATGTAGCGGCCATCGGTATCGATGTTCTGCCATTCCCGGTTCTGGTGCTGTTGGCCGCCCTCGCCGGCGCCATCGTCGCCGCCTTTGTGGGCCTCGCGACGTTGCGCATATCAGGGGTCTATTTCGTCATATTCACCCTTGGTCTTTCGGAATTGATCCGCCAGATCGTTACTTGGGGCCAAGCGACAATGGGTACCCAGGCGGGCCTTTATGTTCTGACCGATTTTAACGAGCCGCAGATCTATTGGATGCTGCTCTCCTTGGCAGGCATTATCTATCTGCTCGGCTGGTGGATCGGGCGTTCGCGGCTTGGATTTGCCTTGCGCATCATCGGCAACGACGAGGTGGTTGCCGTCCATGCCGGCATCAATACGGCGCGCGCCAAGGTTTATTTGTTTATCATTTCCTCGACCTTCGCCGCCATCACCGGCGCCATCGTGGCGCCGCGCTGGAACTATGTGGAGCCAACCATCGCCTTCTCGCCGTTCATCTCCTTCCAGGTGGTGATCATGGCGCTGCTGGGCGGCGTGCACCGCCTGTGGGGACCGCTGCTGGGCGTCATACCGTTCACGCTGCTCTGGGAATTGATCAATTCGCATTTCCCGACACAGACCACGTTGCTCTTGGGCGTCGCCTTCCTGGCCATTGTGTATTTCATTCCGCACGGCGTCGTCGGCCTAATCGAAAACGCCAACAGGCGCAGAAAGCAAAGCCATGTCTGAGCAAAGCGCCCAAAGGGCCGTCCACAGGACCGCGCTGGCGGTCAATGGCCTCACCCGCAACTTCGGCGGCCTGGTCGCTGTCGACGCCATGACGTTTGATCTGGCGGAGAACGAGGTGCTGGGGCTGATCGGCCCGAACGGGTCGGGCAAAACCACCATGATGAACCTCATATCGGGGGCGCTAAAGCCCAACGGCGGCACCATCCGCCTCTACAACGAAGACATCACCCAGGCCAAGCCCAACATGATCGCCCGGGCTGGCATTGCCCGAACCTTTCAAATCGTCCGCATTCTGCCCACGCTTAGCGTGCTGGAAAACGTCGCCGCCGGCGGCGTCTTCGGCCATGACAGGCGCTGGGGGACGCATCTCGAAGATCACGCCCGCCAGATGCTGCATCTGGTTGGCCTGGATGAAGCTGAGCATGCCCCGGTGGAGGCGCTTACCTATATCGATCAAAAGCGGGTCGAGCTGGCACGTGCCCTGGTGTCCGATCCGAGGGTTCTTCTTCTCGACGAATGGCTGGCCGGGCTCAACCCGACCGAATTGCTGACCGGCATCGAGTTGATCGAGGATCTGCGAAAAGAAGGCCGCACGATTATCATCGTCGAACATGTGATGGACGCTATCCGCTCGCTCTGTGATCGCTGTGTGGTGATGAACTCGGGCATCAAAATCGCCGAAGGCACGCCCGCCGAGGTGCTTGCCGAGCCGGGCGTGATCGCCGCCTATCTGGGAGACGATCATGCTTGAAACCCGGGATCTTTCGGTGTTTTACGGTGCCCACCGCGCCCTCGAAGGGGCGTCGGTGAAAGTAGAAAAGAACGAGATTGTGGTCATGCTGGGCGCCAACGGCGCCGGCAAAAGCACGTTCCTGCGCGCCATCGGCGGCATCACGCCGGCGGCCGAGGGCAGCACAGTATTACTGGATGGCGCCGATATCACCGGCCATTCGCCGGACGATATTGTTGAGGCCGGCATCGCCCTGGTGCCCGAAGACCGCGGCATCTTCGCAGATCTGACGGTGCGCGAGAACTTGCTGTTGGGCGCTTATCCGGAACGGGCGCGAGCCCACGAGGCGGAAAATCTGGAGAGGGTGCTCTCCCTGTTTCCGAAGCTCGGCGAGCGCCAATCTCAAGCCGTCCACACCATGAGCGGCGGCGAGCGTCAGATGGTGGCCATCGGCCGCGCCATGATGTCACACCCGACGATTTTAATGCTCGACGAGCCGTCCCTCGGGCTATCGCCGCTTTTGTGCAAGGAGCTGTTCCGCTCGTTGGAGCAGGTCAAGGATACCGGCGTCGGCATCTTCCTGGTCGAGCAGAACGCCAAACAAAGCCTGGCCATCGCCGACCGGGGCTATCTTCTCGACAACGGCCATATATCGGGCGCCGACAGCGCCGAGGCCCTGTCCCGAGATCAGGCGGTGATCGACGCTTATCTTGGTGGCGGCGGCGCCAAAACACCGGCGCGCGCACCCGCCCGAGCCGCAGCGGCGGCGGACCCATCCAAGTCTAATGGCGGCGGCGAAGATAACCCATACGCGATCACGGCGGCCGGGTTGGCCGGCACCAAGCCGCGCATCGAAGACGTGCTTCCGGTCAGCATTGATGATCTGGTCGCCAATGCCGCCAATGTTTCCTCGGACCATGTTGCCAGTACCAGGACCGCCGCGCCCGAAGCAGCGCCGGCGCCAAGTGCGCCCACCGCCGCGCCGCGCGCCCGCCCCAACACTGGCGCCGGCGATGAATTGCAGGAGATGCTGGCCAGCTTTGAAAAAGCCGCCGCCGATGCCTTGAGTGGCAAGACCCGCCCGGCGGGCAGCGGCAGCGATAACGATGGCCATTAATGCGCGGAGAATGTGATAATCCGGTGAGAAGTGGCCGGTGGAAAGAAGGTTTAAGATGAACAAGATGTTTGACGGCATGTATGTGGGCGGGCGCTGGTCGTCCACGGGGCAGAATTTCCAGGATCTCAATCCGTCCGACGGATCGGTCTGGGCGGAGGTGCCCGATGGCGGGCGCATGGAAGCCCGCGCCGCCATTGCCGCCGCCGATGCCGCCTTCGAGAACTGGTCCGGGCTGCAATTCAACGAGCGCGCCCATTATATGATCAAGATCGCCGAGGTGTTCGAGAAACGCCAAGCCGATATCACCGAAGCCCTGCAAGGCGAAGGCGGCGGCTGGTTCGGCAAGGGCATGTTCGAAACCGGCTATGTGCCGGAGATTTTCTACGCCGCGGCAGCCTCCAACTACGCCCCCATCGGCGAGGTGATCCCGTCCGATTCCGGCAAATTGTCGATGGCCATGCGCCGACCCTTAGGGGTCATCTCGGTCATCAGCCCGTGGAATTTCCCGGTGCTGCTAACAGGGCGCGGTATGGCTTTTGCCATTGCAGCCGGCAACACGGTGGTGCTCAAGCCGTCGGAAGAAACCCCCTATTGCGGCGGCCTGTTGTTCGCCGAGGTATTCGAGGAAGCTGGCATTCCCGCCGGCGTGCTGAACGTCATTACCTGTTCCCGCGATAATGTGGTCGAGGTTGGCGACGAGCTGATCGAAAATCCGCTGGTCAAAGGCATCTCGTTCACTGGCTCGACGGCAGTAGGTCGACAAGTAGCTGCCCGCGCCGGGGCGCATTTGAAGAAATGCTGCCTGGAACTGGGCGGCAAGGATGCGCTGATTGTCTGCGACGATGCGGATATGGACCGGGCCACCGGCGCCGCCAACTTCGGCAGCTTCATGCATCAGGGTCAGATCTGCATGTCGGTGGAAAAGGTCTTGGTCCAGGAAAGCGTGTTTGATGAATTCCTGAAGGGCTTCGTGGCGCGGGCATCGAAATTGAAGGTCGGCGATCCCACCAAGGACAAAGCCAACATCATTGGCCCGTTGATCAACGACAAGCAGGCCAACAAATCCCGCGAGCAAATCGCCGACGCCATCGCCAAGGGCGCCGAAGTGGTCTTGGGCGGCAACGTCACGGACCGCTTTGTCGAGCCGACCATCCTTTTGGGCGTCACCCCGGACATGAAAATCTACCGGGAAGAAAATTTCGGACCCGTTATTCCCGTGATCCCGTTCAAGACCGACGAAGAGGCCGTCGCCATCGCCAACGATACCGAATATGGGCTTTCGTCGGGGGTTATCACTCGCGATGAATATCGGGGCCTGCGTATCGCCCGCCAGCTTGAAACCGGCATGTGCCATATCAATTGCTCGTCAGTCAATGACGAGCCGCACGCGCCGTTCGGCGGCGCCAAAGCGTCCGGCGTCGGCCGCCATGGCGGGCGTTGGGCGACGGAGACATTTACCGAGACCAGATGGATAACCATGGAGCGTGGCGGCCGCAATTTCCCGCCCGGCTTCTGACGAACTTGAGAATTGGGTAAAAATTATTTTGAGTGAGGAAACGCGGCGCGCGTATCGGGTATGAGACCCAGAGCCGCAAAACGAGATGGGGAAATAAGATGTCTAGCGCAATCGGTTGGGTGATTTTCGCAGTCGTCGTTCTGGCAATTATCATTGTCGTTCTGGCGCGCTTTTATAAACGGGCAACCCGCGAGGTCAGCATCATCAAGACCGGCGTCGGCGGGCGCAAGGTGATCATGGATGGCGGCACCATCGCCATTCCCTATTTCCACGAAATATCACGGGTCAATATGCAGACGCTCCGTTTGCATGTGGAGCGGGCCGGCAATGCCTCGGTAATCACCAAGGACCGCATGCGCGTCGACGTAGGGGCCGAATTTTACGTCTCCGTCATTGCCGACAAGGACGGCATATCCCGGGCGGCCCAGACCCTTGGGCGGCGCACCTTCCAGCCCGACCAATTGGGCGAATTGATCGAAGGCAAATTGATCGACGCGATCCGTTCGGTGGCGGCGCGCATGACTTTGGATGAATTGCACGAAAACCGGGGCAATTTTGTTTCTGAAGTTGGCGCCAGCCTCACCGACACCTTAGCACGCAACGGGTTGGAGTTGGATTCAGTGTCGCTCACCGGGCTCGATCAGACACCGTTTGCGGCCTTGGATGAAAACAACGCCTTCAACGCCGTCGGCATGCGCCGACTGGCCGAGGTGGTGGCGAAATCCAAAAAAGACCGGGCCGAGATCGATGCCGATGCGGACGTATCGGTGCGCCGCGCCGCCATGGAAGCAGCCCGCCAGACCCTGGAAATCAATTTGCAGGAGCAGGAAGCCGAAATATCCCAGGTTCAAAAAATCGAAGAGTTGAAGGCCGCGCAATTGGCCGAGGTTGCCAGACGCAAAGCCGACGGCGAGAGCGAGGCGGCCCATGCCCGCATCGAGATGGAGCAGAAAATCCGCACCGCCGATATCGCCCGCGAGCAAACCGTCCGCGAGGCAGAGATATCCAAGGATCGCGAATTGAAGGCGGCCGAGATAGCCCACGAATTGAATGTGGAGGTGGCCAACCAGGACCGCCAGATCACCCTCGCGCAAAAATCTCAGGAGACCAACAAGGCGCGGGCATTGGCCGATCTGACCATGGCCGACGCGGTAAAAGCGTCGGAGCAGATCGCCACGGTCCGGCGCCTGTCGGAAGCCGAGCGGCGCAAGGAACTAGCGCTCATGGAGGCCCAGCAGAAGGCGGAGATTGCCGGCACCCATATGCGCATCCAGGCCAAGGCGGAGCAGGAGACAGCCGGCGCCAAGGCCGCCGCCGCGCTGGAGCTGGCCAAGGGCGATGCCGCCGCACAAAACGTCCGTTCGGAAGCCAGAAAGGTGGAAATGATCGCCGAGGCGGATGGCAACCGCGCCCTCACCGACGCGGAAAACACCATCAGCGACCGCTTGGTTGTCATGCGCATGAACCGCAACCGGCTGGAGGCGCTGCCCAAGATCGTCGCCGAAATGGTCAAGCCGGCGGAGAAAATCGATTCCATCAAAATCCACCACGTGACCGGCCTCGGCGCCCGGCCCTCCGGCGGCGATGGTTCTGGCGATGGCGACGGCGTCTCAGGTGGCGGCAAATCGGTGATCAATCAGGCGATGGATTCGATCCTCGACATGGCGGTGCAGATGCCAGCCTTGAAGAAGATCGGCGAGGAGATCGGCTTCACCGTCGATGGCAGCATCGCCGGTGCCGTCGAGGGCATGTTGGAATCCTCGGAGAAAGGCAAACCCGACACCGGCGGCCACTAAGCCCGCCGCCGCCAAGGAGGCTCGTCATGGCCGATACCAGCGACGAAGAATTCTTCAAAGAGAGAGGCTTCGGCATTCGCCTCGGCTACGGCGCGCGCCCGGCATTGATCATCATCGATATGATCAATGCCTTTACCGACAAGGACATGCCCTTGGGCGCACCGTTAGAGGATCAGATCGAGGCTATTACGCCGCTTCTGGAGACCGCCCATGCGCGGGATTTGCCGGTGTTCTTTTCCACCGTGGCTTATGAATATGATGATCTTCGCGATGCCGGCGTCTGGGGCATGAAGATGAAAGGCTCGGCAACATTGCGCGCCGGGACGCCAAGCGTCGAGGTGGATGCGCGGCTTCCCGTGTTGCCCGCCGACACCATTTTAAAGAAGAAATATGCGTCCTGCTTCTTCGGCACCGATCTGGTGGCGCAACTGAACGCACGTTCCATCGATACGCTGATCATCACCGGCTGCACCACGTCGGGCTGTGTGCGCGCCACTGCGGTTGACGCGGTGCAATCGGGCTTCCGCCCGATGGTTGTGCGCCAGGCGGTGGGCGATCGCTCCCTTGCCGCCCACGACCAAAGCCTGTTCGATCTGGACGCCAAATATGCCGACGTGGTCGAGGTCAATGATGCGGTGAGCTATTTGCAGACCATTGGCGACAATACCGGCAACTAATGCGCCATATGGGGGGATACCATGGAACATAACCGCTATGACTATTCGCCCATTGTCGACAGGGAGCCTCTGAAACTACCCGGCGGCGCTCATGTAGGGCTGTGGGTGATCCCTAATATCGAGCATTTTCTGGTGGGCAAGCCGTCCACCTCGATCACCACGGCGACCATCAATTGCGATCCCGACGTGCTCAATTACGCGTGGCGGGATTTCGGCGTCCGCGTCGGCATCTGGCGTTTGATGGATGTGCTGGAAAAGCACGGCATTCGTGGCACCGTTGCCTTGAACTCCGACGTCTGCCTGCATTACCCACGCATCATCGAGGCGGGCAACGATCTGGGCTGGGAATGGATGGGGCACGGGCGCAACAATTCGGAAATGATCACCGGCATCGACGAGGATGCGGAACGCGCCATATTGTCCGAAGTGTATGAGACCATTACCGAACATACCGGCACCAAGCCCCGGGGCTGGCTGGGACCGGCCTTGACCGAGACCAATAACACCCCCGATATCCTGGCCGAAACCGGATTTGATTATGTGGGCGATTGGGTGAATGACGAGCAGCCTTATGAATTGACCGTGAAATCCGGTCGGCTTCTATCGGTGCCTTATTCCATTGAAGTCAACGACATCCCGGCCTTCATCGACCGGGGGTGGAGCGCCGAGCAGTTCTATCAAACCATCGTCGATCAGTTCGATGTTTTGTACGAAGACGGCGAGACCAATGGCCGCATCATGGCCATTGCGCTGCATCCGTTTTTGATCGGCCACGGATTCCGTTCCAAATATCTGGACAAGGCGCTTGCCTACATCACCGGCCACGACAAGGTCTGGCTGGCCACCGGCTCGGAAATCGCCGATTGGTACCGGGGCGATAACGAGACCGTCGGCGAATATAACGCCCGCATGAACACCTCGGGAGCGGGGCGATAAAAACCCAAGTGTTGATCGTCGGCGGCGGGCCGGTGGGGCTCGGCCTGGCGTTGGAGCTGGGCCGCCTCGGAACGGATTGCATTCTGGTGGAACAATCAGACGGCACCGTCGAGCAGCCAAAGCTGGGCCTGGTCAGCACAAGGACCATGGAGTTTTGCCGCCGCTGGGGCACGGCGCAGGAAATCCGCGATGTCTATCCACCCGATTATCCGGGAACGCAGATGTTTGTCACCAGCCTTTGCGGCTATGAGCTGGCGCGCCAGAGTTACCCGTCCTTTGGCGAATTACCAACCCTGGAAACCTCGCCGGAACGGCACCAGCGCTGTACGCAGATATATTTCGAACCCATATTACGCCGCGCCGCCGAAGCGCACTCCTCCACCGAAATTCAGCTAAGAACCCGGATGACCAGTTTCCATCAGGATGCGGGCGGCGTCATGGCACAAGTGGAAAATTTGTACACCGGCGAAACCGGGACCATCGAGGCCGATTACATGGTCGCTTGCGACGGCGCGTCGTCAACGGTGCGCAGCGCACTCGGCATCGAAATGGAAGGCAAGCTGCTGAGCCATTCGGTGAATATCTTTTTCAGAGCGCCGGAGCTTTGGGCCCGCCACGACAAGGGCAAGGCGGAACGCTACCTGCTGGTCGGCCCGGACGGCACCTGGGGCAACTTCACCGCCATCGACGGGCGCGAATTGTGGCGGTTGTCCATCGCCGGAAATCAGAACCCCGTGGATATGGACGCCTTCGATGCGAACGCTACACTGGCCCGTGGGTTCGGCGCCGAATGGGATGTGGAAATCTTATCGGTGATGCCCTGGACGCGGCTGCAAATGGTGGCCAATTCGTTCCGCGGCGGCCGGGTGTTTCTGGCCGGCGATGCTGTGCATTGCTTTTCCCCCACCGGCGGTTTTGGCGGCAACACCGGCATTAGCGACGGCTTTAACCTGGCCTGGAAGCTGGCCGCTGTTCTGGACGGTTGGGGCGGTGAGGCATTGCTGGACAGCTACGAGGCCGAACGCCGGCCCATTGCCTTTCGCAATACCGGCGAGGCGGCGGTCAATTTTCGGCGCATGATGTCGGCGGGCAAAAACCCGCAGCTTTTGGATGATACTGCCGTCGGCGCCCGCCAGCGCAGCCAGACGGGCGAAGCTTTGCGCGCCGAAACCCAGGCCGAATGGGAAGTGCTCGGCGTGCAACTGGGCTACCGCTATGAAGCCTCGCCCATCGATGTCGCCGACGGCACGCCCTCCGGTCCCGATGACATGCAGACCTATGTGCCGAGTGCCCGGCCCGGACACCGGGCGCCGCACGCATGGCTCATTGATGGCCGCTCTACCTTGGATTTGTTCGGCGATGGCTTTGCCTTGCTGCGCTTCGATGCCGGGCTGGATGTGACGGCTTTGCAAAATGCGGCGACGGCGCGCCGGGTGCCGCTGACCGTGTTTGATATTGACGATGCCGAGATTGGCGGCCTTTATGAGGCCAGGGCGGCTATCGTCCGGCCCGATGGCCACGTAGCCTGGCGCGGCGATGCGCTGCCATCCGATGCGGATATGCTAATCGCAACGATTAGCGGCCATGGGGGGATAAAACATTGAAGGAGAGTTCCATGCATTTGGGCCTATTTATGATGCCGTTGCATCCGCCGTCGCGCACGCTTTCTGAGACCTTGGCAGAGGATACGGCGAAATCCATCTATGCCGACCAGCTCGGCTACGAGGAATTATGGATGGGTGAACATTTCACCGCCACCACCGAGCCCTTCCCAGCCCCGATGATGTTCCTGTCCAATCTTATCTCCCAGACCAAGAATATGAAATTCGCCACCGGCGTCATAAATCTGCCCAATCATCATCCCGCCGTGGTCGCCGGCGAGGTGGCGCAATTTGATCATATGACCGGCGGCAATTTCATTCTCGGCATAGGGCCGGGCGGGCTGATCTCCGACTTCGAGCTGTTCGACAACATGGACGGTGATATTCGGGCGCGCAAATTTGCCGAGAGCATCGATATGATTCTCGATATCTGGGCCGGCGAGCCACCTTTTGATCTGGACGGCGAGTTCTGGTCGGTAAAGATCAAGGACGGTATCATCGACGAATTGGGTATCGGCCATATGGCCAAGCCGTTGCAGCAACCGCACCCCCCCATCGCGCTGTCGATCGCCAGCCCCCATTCGGGCTCGGCCGGGCTGGCGGCGAGGCGTGGCTGGTCCATTGTCTCGGCCAATATCTCGCCGATCTATTCGGTCAAATCTCATTGGGATATCTACAGCGCCGCCTGTGCAGAAGCCGGTCGCGAGGCTTCCGGCGCCAATTGGCGGGTGGCGCGCAACATATTGGTGGCGCCGACGGAGGCTGAAGCCGAAGAGCGGGTGTTTCACGAAGATGCATCCAGCCGCTATTACTTCACCTATATGCACGGCGTCTTTTCGGCTCTCGATTACCTGATCCTTGTGAAGCCCGACCCGGATATGGCGGACGCCGACTGCACGCCGGACGTGATTGTCGAGGAATGCGTTACCTACGGCTCACCGAAAACCGCATTGGATAAACTGATCGCCTTTCGCGACCATGTGGGGCCGTTCGAGACGTTATTGCTCACCGGCGCCGATTGGGGCGGCCCCAACGAAGACTGGGAAAAAGAATCCATGCGCCTGCTGGCCGAAGAGGTGATGCCCAAGTTCAACCAGCACGTTTCGGCCACCAAGGTTCCGGCCTAAAGCTCTTGCGGCGCATCTGATTTGATCGCCGCAATGCGCTGGATAACGGCGGGCTCAGGACGGCTTATAATGCCGTGCTGATAGGCGATGACGCTAAGGGCCGGCGTGAAGGCGACGAGCAATTCCCCGGTGCGCAACAAAAAGTCTGGATTTTTTGGCCGCCCATAGACCTCGTTGCCAACCGCGAAGGTCTGGTAAATGAGCACGCCGCCGTCGGCCAAGGCGTCGATCATATGGCTGAACAGGGGCCGGTGCAGATAGTTGGTGACCACGATGCCGGCAAATTCTGCAGCGGCAAATGGCCAATCTTCCGTCTCCAAATCGATTTCGGTGGTCCGGATGCCGTCCAGGTCCGCCAGGCCCGACACATCCCGGTCGGCGGCGGTCACATGATAGCCGGCCTCCAACAATAAACGGCTGTGACGGCCACGTCCCGCCGCCAGATCAAGCACCGCACCGCCCTTTGGGATGTGATGTATGTGGCGCTGGACCCAGTCCAGAGGCGCGCGCAAATCATGGGTTTCGCTCATGGCATTTCTATTTACCGGGGATGGCTTGAATTTTGCAAACACTTGGCAAATGTCTTATACTCAGCTAAATCACCGCTTCGCCAGAAGCCCCATCAGCGTCACAAGGCCCAGGACATGATCCTTTACGAACTTCGATGTGCGAACGGCCATAATTTCGAAGCGTGGTTTCGAAGCAGCGCGACCTATGACAGCCAAGCCGAGAACGGCGAAGTGGAATGCCCGTCCTGTTCCGATACGGTGATCGAAAAAGCACCCATGGCGCCGCGCTTGTCGCGGGTAGGTGTCGAGAAATCCGCTATCGCCGATGCGCCGGCGCCTGCTGCCGATGCGCCCAAATCGCCCGCCGAGAGCCGTGCCCGCGAAGTGGCCAAGGAAATCCTCACCGCCATTAAAAACGTCCACAATCACGTGGAAGAAAACTGCGACTATGTGGGCGACAAATTCGCCGACGAAGCGCGCGCCATCCACTATGGCGATGCGGAAGAGCGCGGCATCTATGGCGAAGCCACCTCCGACGAAGCCAAGGAGTTGGAGGAAGAGGATATTCCGGTTCAGCGTCTGCCCTTCGGGCCGCGCCGGGATTCTTGAATTTTAAGCTTTCCGCCTATTCGCCGCCCGGCTTGGCGGCGGCCAACATATAATTGATGCCTAAATCACGGCTCAGCGTCCAATCGCCTTCAAGAGCGCGAAAGCTGATGCCGGTGAAATCGGAAACCTGGAGCCCGGCCCGGCGCAACAGAGATGCGAACTCGGACGGGCGCACGAATTTGCGCCAATCGTGGGTTCCGGGCGGCACCCAGCCAAGCACATATTCGGCAGCAATCTTGCCCAACGCCAGGGATTTGAGCGTCCGGTTCAAGGTGGCGCCAACGAACAATCCGCCGGGCCGGATCAGAGCTGCCGTAGCTTCCATGAACAGCTCTGTATCCTCCACATGTTCAATCACCTCCATGGAGAGGACGCAATCGAAGCGCTGCCCGCCTAAGTCTTCCGGCGCGGTGTTCTGATATTGGATGCCAAGTTTTGCACCATGACTGCGGGCGATGCCGATGGCGTCGGCGGAGGCGTCGATGCCGATAACCTCAGCGCCGAGACGGGCCAACGGCTCGGCGATCAAGCCGCCGCCACAGCCGATATCAAGGATCGACAGGCCTTTGAGCGGCTTAGGTGCACCCACTTCGATGCCGAAATGGGCTTGAATTTGATCCCGGATATATTGAATGCGTACCGGGTTGATCCGGTGCAGGGCCTTAAAGTCGCCATCTTCGTCCCACCATTGCCGCGCCAGCGCGTCGAAATGGCCAATCTCGGCTCCCGATACCGTGCTCTCAGCGCCCATTTCCCGGCCCAATTTCCTGCCTCTACCAAGTCCGTCGCCAGCGCCCTCGCTTGCCATGGCACCGGCATCAATAGTATGTATACGCGCGCCCGCACTTCGGCAACTCGGATCCGGACCGCTCGCCGGACTTAACAACTTCCGCGATGCGGTATTTTTTATAGTCCTTCCAGTTAGTGTAAGGGCATGCGGGGGCGCAATCGGTAGCTAAGTAGTTGATATGGCACGAATTGTAGTAAAATTCGGCGGGACATCCGTCGCCGACATTGATCGCATCAAGGATGCGGCGTTGCGTATCCAGGCGGAAGCCAAGGGTGGCAACCAAGTGGTGGCCGTTGTCTCGGCGATGGCCGGGGTGACCAACCAGATGGTGGCGCTGACCGATCAAATGGGCGCCCTTTTTGATGCCCGGGAATACGATGCCATTGTCTCCACCGGCGAGCAGAGCAATGCCGGGCTGATGGCGCTGGCCTTGCAGACGCTGGGGGTTCAAGCGCGCTCCTGGCTCGGCTGGCAAATCCCGATCCGCACCGATGGCGTCCATGGCAAGGCGCGCATCACCGGGATCGAGACGGAAGAGCTGGAACGGCGTCTGAACACCGGCGAGGTGGCGGTGGTGGCCGGCTTTCAAGGTATTGGCCCCGATGGCCGCATTACCACCTTGGGGCGCGGTGGATCGGACCTTACGGCGGTGGCTCTGGCCGGCGCGCTTAACGCCGAGCGCTGCGATATCTATACGGATGTGGACGGCATCTATACCTCCGATCCCAGGGTCGTGCCGAAGGCCAGGAAACTGGACCATGTCACCTATGACGAGATGCTGGAAATGGCATCGCTGGGATCGAAGGTGTTGCAGACCCGGTCGGTGGAACTGGCTATGAACCATGGCGTTAGGATACAGGTGCGCTCGGCTTTTTCCGGCGCGCCCGGAACTTTCGTCGTCAACGAGGATGAGATTGTGGAACAGCAAATCGTGAGCGGCATATCGGACTCTAAGGACGATGCAAAAATCACGCTTTTACGGGTGGCCGACCGGCCGGGCGTGGCTGCGGGCATTTTCGGCCCCCTCGCCGAGGCCGCCATCAACGTGGATATGATCGTCCAGAACGTGTCCGAGGACGGCAAAACCGATCTGACCTTCACCGTTGGCAAATCCGATCTCAAAGCGGCGGCCGGATTGCTGAAGGAAAATCAGGCGGACATCGGTTATGAAGAATTGATCTCAGATCCCGACGTGGTCAAGGTATCGGTGGTCGGCGTCGGCATGCGCAGCCACGCCGGCGTCGCCCAGAAGATGTTCCAAACCCTGGCCGACGAAGGCATTAACATTCAAGTGATCACCACGTCGGAGATCAAGGTTAGTGTCCTAGTCGCCGGCAAGTTTGGCGAACAGGCGGTGCGCGCCTTGCACACCGCCTATGGCCTCGATGTTGAATAGCGGGATGGTTTAGCGGAGCTTATCCATGGCGCGCTCACCGAACATGTCCGGATCACGGCGGTTGCTGGCCCGCGTCCGCGACACCATGGCCGGTGCCGGGACGGCGCAGGAACGCCTGGATCGGATCGCAACCACCATCGCCGCCGATCTGGTCGCCGAGGTGTGCTCGATCTATGTGCTGCGCGCCGGCGAGGTGTTGGAGCTGTTCGCCAATACCGGGCTGACCCCGGAAGCGGTGCATCTAACGCGTCTCAATATCGGCGAGGGCTTGATCGGCGTCATCGCCCAGCGTGCCCGGCCCTTGGCGCTGACCAACTTGCAAGACCACCCTGCCTACGCCTACCGCCCCGAAACAGGCGAGGAACGCTACCATTCCCTGGCCGGCGTTCCGATCCTGCGCGATGGCCGCGTGACTGGCGTGCTGGCGATCCAGAACCGGACCCAGCGCCAATATACCGAAGAAGAGCTGGAGACATTGGAAACCATCGCCATGGTGGTTGCCGAACTGATCGCCGGCGGCGAACTGATCACCAGCGACGAGTTGCAGGCCATCGAAGGGCTGACCATGCTGCCGGTCAGTATCGAGGGGGTGCGTCTTAACGGCGGGCTGGCGATCGGCACGGCGCTCCGCCACGAGCGGCGCATCTCCATCGACAAGCTGGTTGCCGAAGATACCGACGAAGAGAAACGCCGCTTCGTCGGCGCGCTCGGCGAGATGCACGGCGCCATCGATAAGATGCTGGCGGCATCTGATATGGCCAGCGGCGGCGAACACCGGGAGATTCTTGAAACATACCGTATGTTCGCCGAGGACGCCGGCTGGCTGGCGCGCATTCACGAGGCGATTGAGACCGGCCTGACTGCTGAGGCCGCCGTTATCAAGGTGCGCAACGATACCCGCGTCCGCTTTCGCCAGCAAACTGATCCCTATTTGCGCGAAAGGCTGCATGATTTCGAAGACCTGGCCAACCGATTGTTAATGCATCTGGCCGGCGATCCCGACCCGGCGCCCAAATCGGCCGGGCCTGCGGACATTATCCTGTTCGCCCGCAACATGGGCCCAGCCGAGTTGCTGGACTATGACCGCTCACACCTGAAGGGCCTGGTACTCGAAGAAGGCTCGGCCACCACCCACGTGGCGATTGTCGCCAAGGCCCTTGATATTCCGGTGATCGGGCGCGCCGGCGATGTCATGGGGGTTGTGGAAAACAACGACCGCGTGGTGCTAGACGGCGACAATGCGGAAGTGCATATCCGCCCATCGGAAGAGGCGTTGCAGAGCTTCGCCGACACATTGAACCAGCGCCAGCAACGAATTGCGGCCTATTCATCGCTCTTGGATGTCCCGGCGGAAACCAAAGACGGGCTCCGAATGTCCTTGAACATCAATGCCGGATTGTTCGTCGATGTTCAGAATATGCTGGATACCGGCGCCGATGGCATCGGGCTTTACCGCACCGAAATTCCGTTCATGGAAAGCAGCGATTTTCCCGACGTGGACCGGCAAGCGGAATTGTATAAGCGCATCATCGATCAATCGGCGGGCAAGCCGGTGATCTTCCGCACCCTGGATGTGGGCGGCGACAAAGGTCTGCCTTATTGGAAGATGGATGAGGGCGAAAACCCGGCTATGGGCTGGCGCGCGGTGCGCGTCGCGCTGGACCGGCCGGTGCTGCTGCGCCATCAATTCCGGGCGCTGATCCGCGCTGCCGATGGACGCGATCTCAAAATTATGTTTCCAATGATTACCGAGGTCGCCGAATTCGATGCCTTGCGCGACATTCTAATGCGCGAGATGAGAACGGCGGAAAAAAGGGGCCGCAAGCTGCCCGGCGCGTTGCAGGTCGGCACCATGCTGGAGGTGCCGGCGCTGGCGTTTCAGATGAAGTCCCTGTTGCAACGGGTTGATTTTGTGTCGGTCGGCTCCAACGATTTGTTTCAGTTTCTGTTTGCGTCCGACCGCGGCAACCCGCTCCTGGCCGACCGCTATGATCCCTTATCGCCGCCGGCGCTCACCTTGCTGGGCGATCTGGTCCGCCAATGCGACGATGCCGGTATTCCCATCAGCCTGTGCGGCGAGATCGCCGGTCGCCCGCTCGACGCCATGGCGTTGGTCGGGCTGGGCTTTCGCAACCTTTCCATGGCGCCGTCCTCTATCGGGCCGGTAAAGGCCATGGTCAGAAGCTTATCGGTCAGTGACTTAAAGCGTTATCTGGACACTTTGCTGCAATCCCACGAGCACAGTTTACGCGAAAAATTGCGGGAATTTGCCGTCGATCACGGGGTTATTATTTAACACGCCACATTAGGTTCGGGCGCTTGGTTAGCCCTGCGTCATATAATAGGCAAAAGATTCTTGTGGGAATCGGCATTTGTCTATAGATTCTCGCATTAATTATTATTATTTGAAAAATCGGAATGTTCGTGTAATTGCAGTCAGTTAAGCGAGGCAGTTACGCGATTGGTCCGAGGTGATCGACGCAGATCGGGCGGCAGCCCATATGCGGAATGTTCGATTGCCGCAAATGGCGCCGAAAGCAACTCGATGAACGAAAACTTGCATCCGGAAATGGCAAACCAATCAGACGCAAATTCCAGCACCGCCGTCGGTGCGTTTTTGCGCGCCTCGCGCCTCCGCCGTGGCGAAGATCTGGCCGAAGTTGCGTCCCAGCTTCGCATTCGCAATGTCTATCTGGAGGCCATTGAAGATGGCCGCTTCGAAGAGCTGCCGGGCAACACCTACGCGGTGGGCTTCATCCGGACTTATGCCGAGCATCTTGGCCTCGACGGCGCAAGGGTGGTCGAACGCTATCGGGACGAGATCACTTCCGACGGCGGCGGCCAAAGCCTGACCTTCCCGACGGTGGTTTCCGAAAACGGTATCCCGCGCGGCGCCATGGTGATGGTCGGCTTGTTGGTTGCGGCGGTCGGCTACGGCGCCTGGTTTTTTCTGAATTCCACCGACCGCTTCCAAGTGACGGCGGTCGCGCCGGTGCCGGAACAGATCGAACGCGCAGCGGGCAGCGCCGCCGCCGGGCCGCCGACTTCATCGCCAGCGGCGTCACAAGTCACATTACGCGCCGCCGAGCCAAGCCAGCCGGCCAGCGCCGTGGCCGCAACCTCGGAGCCAAGCCCGCCCGAACCGGCGCCCGCCGCCGAGATGCCCGCGCCGCTTCAGGCCGCCGAAGACAAGCCGAAGGCGCCGCCACAAGACCGAAACGCCCTCGATAAAATTGCCGAGACCATCGCTGCCGCGCCGGCCCCGGACGTCCAGTCCTCAGGTGCACCGGAAGCCACACCCGCGACCACTAACCCACCAGCGGATATCCAACCCAAACCGATCCAGGCAGCCGCAACCGAGCCAGAAACGCAACCCGAAGCCACAACGCCGCCCAATGACGCGCCGGAACAGGTGAACGTGGAAACGCCCGCTGTTACGGCTGAGCCCGCTGACCCCACGCCGGAGCCCGAACCGACGCCGGAACCGGCAACAACCGCGGCCTCCGAGCCGGACGCACCAGCCGCACCGGCAGCGCCCGAACAGCTTGCCGCGCTGCCCGGCGCATCCGATGCCCGCCAGGGATTAGAGCAGACGCCCGCACCGGCGCCGAGCCAAGATGCGGTGGCTGCCCCTACCAACGATACCGCCGCAGCGGTGGTCAGCCCGGAACCGGCGCCCGCGCCCGAGGCAGCGCCCACGCCCGAAACGGCACCGTCGGCGGCGGCCCAAATCGTTATCCGCGCGGTGATCGATAGCTGGATTCAGGTGCGCGATATTGAGGCTAACCAATTGGTGATGACCAAGCTCTTGCGCTCGGGCGACATCTACGAGGTTCCGGCGCGGCGCGGCCTCAGTCTTTTGACCGGAAACGCCGGCGCCCTGGAAATCGAAGTGGATGGCAAATTGGTTCCATCCATCGGGCCGGTAGGCACCGTTCGGCGCAATGTGGCGCTTGATGCAGAAAAACTGTCCGCCGGCACGGCCATCGCTCAATAGTCCGCCCCGGTCATCAGCGGGTAGATCGCGGGCAATTATTTTCCATCCCATCCTTGGTATTAGGTATTATTAGCGCATGGCGACACTGAAACCCGTTCGCGGCACCCAGGATGTGCTCCCCGCTGAGAACCGTCAGTTGCGATATGTGGAAAGCGTCGCCTTCGGCGTGGCCCAGATCTATGGCTACGGCGAAATCTCGACACCCATATTCGAATTTACCGATGTGTTCGCGCGCACCCTTGGCGATACCTCCGATATCGTTACCAAGGAAATGTACAGCTTCGAAGACCGGGGCGGCGAGGGGATTACGCTGCGCCCGGAAGGCACCGCCGGTGTTGCCCGGGCGGTCATGTCCGGCGGTCTGCAACAGGATCTGCCCCTCAAATTATTTTACCGGGGCCCCATGTTCCGCTACGAACGCCCGCAGAAAGGCCGCCGCCGCCAGTTCGGCCAGGTGGGCGTGGAACTGATCGGCGTCGCCGGGCCCCTTGCCGATATCGAAGTGATCGCCCTCGGCCATCAATTTCTGGACCGGCTCGGCGTTGGCGCACAGGTGACACTGGAGCTGAACAGCCTCGGCGATACACAAAGCCGCGCCGCCTACCGGGATAAGCTGGTGGACTATCTGCAAGGCTTCGAGGATCAACTGTCCGATGACAGCCGCGAACGCCTGACCCGAAATCCGCTGCGCATATTGGATTCCAAGAATGAAGGCGATCGCAAAATTATCGGAGGCGCGCCGGTCTTGAGCGATTGCCTGAACGATGAATCCCGCGATTTTTTCGATGCGGTCAAAGCTGGTCTGGAAAAACTGGGCATCGCCTTCGAAATCAACAGCCGGCTGGTGCGCGGCCTCGACTACTATTGCCATACGGCTTTTGAATTCACCACCAACGATCTTGGCGCCCAAGGCACCGTGTTGGCCGGCGGTCGCTATGACGGGCTTTTCGAGCAGATGGGCGGGCGCGAAACCCCGGGCATCGGCTGGGCGGCAGGGGTCGAGAGGTTGGCGCTGCTGACCGGCGAAACCGTGGCCGCGCCGCGCCCCGTGGCGGTGGTGCCGGTGGGCAATGAGGCGGAGGCCGCGGCCCTTGATCTGACCCAGGAATTGCGCCGCGCCGGCGTCGCTGTCGATCTCGGCTATTCGGGCAATATGAAGAAGCGCATGAAGCGTGCCGGCAATCTGGACGCCCGCTTTGCGGTGCTGCTTGGGCAGGACGAGTTGGCGCGCGGCGCCGCCACGATCCGGGATATGGATTCCGGGGAGCAATCCGAGGTATCCTTAAGCCAAGTCGCCGAACATTTGCGCCAATCAGGAGCCTGAGCGTGGCCGAGCCCGACACCCAGAACGAACAGCCGGCCCTGAATTTGATGGTGGTCGGCGCCGATCATCGCTCCTCGACGATGATTTTGCGCGACCGGTTGTTTCTGGACGCGGGCGCGGCGCCGGCCTTCTATGGCCAAATGGCGCGCGCCGGATTGACAGAGACCATGGTGCTTTCGACCATTGATCGGACGGAAATTTACGCCATCACCGAGGATGCCGCCGCCGCCGGCGAAGAAATCCGGAAATTGCTGGCCGCCAATGCACGGGTCACCCGCTCGGACATCGAAAACCAAAGCTATATGCTGTCCGGGCCGGAAGCCGTGAAACACGCCTTCGCCGTCGCCGCCGCGCTGGAATGCTTGGTCATCGGCGACACACGGTTCCTGGGCCAGGTCGAAGACGCCTACGCCGCCGCGCTCCGGGAAGGTGCCGCCGGTCCAGTGCTCGCACCAATGATGGCCGCCGCCATTGCCACCTCGGAACAGGTTTATAGAGAGACCGGGCTGGGCCAGCGCCCGGTGTCCATTTCCGCCGCCGCCGTCGACGTGGCGCGCGATATCCACGGCGATCTGGCGGCCCTTCGCGGGCTTTTGATCGGCGCCGGCGAAATGGGCGAGCTTTTGGGCTCCAGCTTCCTGGCTGCGGGCCTTGGCCATCTCGACGTTACCCATAGCCTCGAAACCCGGGCCGAGGCCATGGCCCAGCAATTGAATTGCCACGCGGTCTCCTTCGCCGGGCTTTCGGAACGGCTGCAAGAAGCCGACATTGTCATCACATCGGTGAATACCAGGCGCTTTACATTGGATGGTGATATTGTCGGCGCCGCGCTTCGCGCCCGCCGGCGGCGCCCCCAATTCCTGATCGATACCGGCGTTCCCGGCGATATCGACCGCAGCGTCGAAGACATCGAAGATGCATTTCTGTATACCCTCGACGATCTCGAACGGGTGACCCGCGAGGGCCGCTCCTCCCGCGAAGCCGATGCCCAGAGCGCCCGCGATCTGGTTTCCAATGCCGCCGCCAGATACATGGCGGCGCCGGTCGTTGCCGAAGATGCGCCGGCCGGTGCCGATAATCTGGAAACCATGCGCCGCAACGTGCTGGAAGAGGCCGAAGGGGACGCCGACAAGGCCACGCGTCTTTTGATCGACCGGTTTTTCCGCGGCAAACGAAACCGCTGATTTAAAGCCCGGGATCGATACCAAATGGCAAACGACATGCTGAGCGGTAAGCTGTCCGGAGCGCTGGATAAGATCATCCAGCGCCATGACGAGTTGCGCGACACCTTGGCCACCGGCACCGGCCTCGACGGCGCTGACTATGCCCGCATGGCGAAGGAGTTATCCGGATTGGCGGACATCGTGGCGGCGGTAAACGACTACCGCGCCCAAAATGCCGAGCTGGATGATTTGGCATCGATCATCGATGACGATGCCTCTGACGACGATGTTAAAAAAATGGCCGAGGATGAGGTGCGCGAATTGGGCGCCCGGCTGCCCGATCTGGAACGCAATATTCAGATCCTTTTGCTGCCCAAGGATGAGGCCGACGCAAAGAACGCCATCTTGGAAGTGCGCGCAGGCACCGGCGGCGACGAGGCGGCTTTGTTCGCGGCCGATCTGTTTCGCATGTATCAGCGCTTTGCCGAACGCCATGGCTGGACGTCGGAGTTGATAAGCCTCTCCAATACCGGCATTGGCGGCGTCAAGGAAGCGGTCATGGAAATCAGCGGGCGCAACGTCTTTCAGCACCTCAAATACGAATCCGGTGTGCACCGGGTGCAACGGGTGCCGGAAACCGAAAGCCAGGGCCGCGTGCATACCTCGGCGGCGACCGTCGCCGTGCTGCCCGAGGCCGAGGAAGTGGACATCGAGATCGATGCGGTTGATTTGCGCATCGACACCTATCGGGCTCAGGGCGCCGGCGGCCAGCATGTTAACAAGACCGACAGCGCCGTGCGCATAACCCACATGCCCACCAATACGGTGGTCCAGTGCCAGGATGAAAGCTCGCAGCACAAGAACCGCGCCAAGGCGATGAAGATTCTGCGCGCCCGGCTATACGAGGCCGAGCGTCAGAGGAAAGACAATGAACGCGCCGCCGACCGAAAAACCCAGGTTGGCTCCGGCGACCGCTCGGAACGCATCCGCACCTATAACTATCCACAAGGTCGGGTGACCGACCACCGCATCAACCTGACCCTTTATAAGCTGGACAAATTCATGGATGGCGAATTGGACGAGGTCGTCGACAGCCTGATCACCGACGCCCAGGCCACCCAGCTGGCCGATCTAAGCGTGTGAGCCAAATGAACCTCGAAGCCCTCATGGGCCGTACGTCCGACACCCTGACCGCCGCCGGCATAGAAGGCGCTAGGCTGGAAACCGGCGTCCTGATCGAGCATGTCACCGGGCTCGGGCGCATGGCGGCGCTGACAAGCCCGGAACAGAGCATCAATCAGGCCGCCGCCGCCGAAGTAGCCTTGCTGGCCCAGCGCCGCTCGGCGGGCGAGCCCATAGCCCACCTTACCGGCCACCGCGAATTTTGGAGCCTCGAATTCCAGGTCTCCCGGCATACCCTGATCCCTCGCCCGGACAGCGAAACTCTAATCGAGGCCGTGTTGGCCCAGGCTGACGGCTTGCCCGAAAGTTTGCGTATCCTCGATCTCGGCACTGGCAGTGGCTGTTTGTTGCTGGCACTGTTAGCTGAGTTGCCGGTCGCCACCGGCGTCGGCGCCGATATCAGTGGCGAAGCGGTTACTGTGGCGGCAGCAAATGCCGCCAGGCTGGGTCTGGCAGGACGGGCCCGCTTCGTTACTGCCGATTGGTCCGATGGTAAGGATATCGGCGGCGAAGAGGGTGGCTACCATGTTGTCATTTCCAATCCGCCCTATGTCACTGACGCTGAATGGGTCGAACTGGCGCCCGGCGTCCGCGCCTTTGAGCCGGCGCTTGCCTTGAAAGGCGGCCGTGATGGCCTGGACGCCTACCGCACGATAACCGCCAGGCTAGAAAGCCTGTTGGCGCCCGGCGGCCTCGCCATCTTCGAAATTGGCGCCGGACAAGCCGCATCGGTCACTAGCATCCTTGCCGGGCAGGGACTTAAACCCCGAAAACCGCATCAGGATTTGGCCGGATTGGACCGTTGCATTATTGCAACATATTAAGAAACATGGCCCCTGGGCAAAAATAAGGTTTGAAAATATTCCTAAGACAATTACGTTCAGGTCATGGGGGTTAAGCGGGATTGGATATGTCCCGCACCGCGTTGCGGTAAAAGAACTCCGATTCTCACAAGCCGATGAAAACCGAGGAAAAAGTGCCGGAACAGGCGCCCTCAGTTAGCGAACATGCGGCGGGAACCGAACCAATTTAAATTATGATGTTAAGGTTATTATGAAGCAAAGCTCGAATTCGCGGCGGTCGCGAGGCCGTGGTGTTGGCAAAAGACCGCAAAAAAACAGCAACTTCGACAGCAACGGCCCCGAGGTTAGGGTTCGCGGTAGCGCCCAACAGGTCTATGAGAAATATCTGACCCTGGCGCGCGATGCCCTGTCGGCCGATGACCGCGTCTCGTCGGAAAACTACTTCCAGCACGCGGAGCATTATTTCCGCATCCTCGGCGCCCAGGAAACCAGTGAAAACCGGGAAGGCGGGCGCGATAATAGCCAAAATAATAACCGCGATAATAACCGCGACAACAACCGCGATGGTGGACGGGGCCGGCGTGGACGGGGCCCGCAACAATCAGGCGATCAGCCGGATGCGGTTACCGCCGAAGGCGCCAGCCCGGCGCCGGTACCGGTCGAGCAGCCCGCGGTGGCGGATCTGGCCGGCGCCGAGCAGCCCATCGTCGAGATGCCGCCTCAATTAGACGACACAAGCCTGGTGGAAGCCGCTTCGCCGGCGCCCGAGCCCGAACAAACAGAGGCGACCGTCGAGAGAACCGGCGCCGCCGCCCAAGCCGAGAAAGCCGCATCGGACAGCGGCACCGATACCGATACCGATAATACATCCGGTGACGACGACGAGCCGCACGACAGCGCAGTCGCTTAATAGTCTCCCTAATTGGCGGAAAACGCCCTAGCGACTTGCGGTCGCTTCAAAACGCGCCATATAACATAACCGTGATCAACGATCCTCGTTTTTGAGGGATCGCGCGCTGCTGGATAATCCGGGCCGCGCCGTCCTGTCACCTAGAGCAATCCTGGACAAATATGAATCAATTTGATGGGAACAAATCGGTTTTTAAGGCAAGGCGCGGTGCGCAGCGCGATGCCTTTGCATCGGGCAAGCGCCGGGGCGCCGCCTTAGGAGCCGATTTGACCCACCGAAGGCCGGGTGCTTTTGACCCGTGGACGTTGTCGCACGCCTTTGACGATGCCAATGCATCGCCATGCAGCGCGCTCCTAGCCACGGGGCAAAATCATCCCGGTCAAATGGTTCATTTTCATCCGGAACCGCTCTAAGTGCCGACCCCAACTCGCCGCAAGGCAAGTTTGTGACCGTTGATCCAGGTGCGCAGGGGTTTGCGCAAAGCCGGCACTTCCATGGCGATGAAAAACAATCCAACCGGTATCATCCAAAATCCAAGAATCGGTAAAAATCCGAACACGCCGCCGACGATAAACAGCAGACCAGCAACCGAGCGAACGCCCGGCCCCAAGCGGCGCGTTGCCCAGTAATTGGCCTGGCGGAGGATATCGATAAGCAACACCTTCCAGCCGGGCGCACCGGGCGGATGGGAGCCTCGCTTGGCGGCGCCACGGTCAGGGGCTGCCAAAATATTCAAGCTCGTCGTTGCTGGGGAAACGGTCGGTTTCATGCTTGGAAAATATGAGCGTACCGTCGCGCATGATTTCGAACGCGCCGCCGGACGATTCGATCAGTTCCACCGATGCGCCGAAACGCTCCACCAAATAGTCCCTCACACGGAGAGCCCGGGGGCCGTAATCTCACCGCACGCAGTATTCGATGCTGAATTGCATAACCCACCTTAGATGATTGTCACTGCTATAGTAGCAATTTGGCGGGCATGGTCAAAATCCCATGTTTGTGATACACTCCCGGCAATCATTTTCCTGTATTTGGAATGACTTATCACGCCCAGGCGTGTTACAAGGTCCGCCCGATAGGCTGTAAATTGACCCCTGACCCGACAATGCCGAGCGACCAGAACCGACCCCAGCACCCGTGCCGTCTTTTTGGGCGCCGCCGCAGCCTGTTCGGAGCGTTAAGCCTTGGCGCCTTCTTGTTTGTGCTAGCTGGCGGCGCTATCGCGCAGACTAAGCCCAAAGACGTGAGCCAGTTGAACAAGCAACTGTTCATTGCCGTCCGCGCCGATAAAGATGCGCGCGTCCGCTCGCTATTGACTGCCGGCGCAGATCCGGTGGCGGTCAACGCCTTTGGTTTGACCCCCGCCGGACTGGCCATCGAGCGCGGCAATTTCAAAATGGCCCATTACATTTTGGCGGTCCGCAACCAGCGCGTACTGGCTAAGGAGCGCGCTGCCGAACGGCTACGCGAACGCGCCGGCCTGGTGCCCGAGACCAGCGTCCCCCAGACGCCAGCCATAGAACAAGAGGCACCCGCGGCAAAAAGAGAGGAGCCAGCCGCACCACAGGCGGCCTCGGTCCCGGCACGGCAGGCGCAATCGCCGCCGCCCGCCGCCGCAGCAGCAATGCCGAACGCCGCGCCACCGCCGCTAGGCCAGGCTTTGACCGCCCGCAGTGGCCGCAATCCATTTGATCCGCTGACCTCGGCAAGCGCGGCCCTGCCGACCCTCAAAATCACCGAGGCAACCAGTGCCGGCCAAACCCTGGAACCCGCCAACGAAAACGCCCAGGCGGCATCGGAACCGGAGCCGTCCGAGCCGGGCCTGCTGGGCCGCATGGTGGGCGGCATTACCGACGTGTTCAGCTCCGAAGAGAAAGCCCGAGCCACAGCCCCCGAGCCCGTGCCGGCGACCAAGGTTGCAGCGGCGCCCACCCCGGCGCCTGCGAAAGAGACCGCCGAAGTTGCCAAGGCGGTGCCGACCGATAATGCCAAGGCGGCGCCGGCACGGCCTGCGGTAAAAAACAACCCGGTGGATAGCCCAAAAATTCAGATGCGGCGCATACCGAAAGCCGCGCCGCAAGCGGCATCAAGCCCGGAACCGCTGCAAACCGCCCGGGTATCAGGGCCCGCCCCGGCGGCCGCCGACGAGCCCGGCATATTCGGGCGCATCACCGGCGGTATCTCGGACGGCATCACCAGCGTTTTCTCTTCCGATCCCGAGCCCACCAAAAATAAATTCAATTCCGAAGCCACCCCGCTAGCCGCGCCCGCCAAGGATCAACCGCAGGGCGAAACGGAAAGCGGTATATTCGGGCGTATGATGGAAGGCCTTGCCAACGTGGTCGGCGCCGGCAGCGAAGAAACAGAGGCGCAGGAAAAGACAGTGGAAGCAGCGCCGGAAAAGATGGCCAAAGCGGCGCCGGAAAAGGCGGTAGAAGCGGAATCGGCACCGGAAAAATCCGGCGGAGACACCACCGTCATTTCCAGTTTCTTCAAGAATATTTTTACCAACGGCGTATCCGAAACCGAAGCCAAAGCCGAGCCCAAATCCCAGCCCAAGCCCGAACCGGAAGCCTTGGTCCGTTCCGCACCGGAAGCCGAATCACCGGCACCGGCTTCAAAACCCGGGCCCAAATTGCCCGCCGTACAGGTGGCCAACGCAGCACCAATGAAGGTCGAGGCGGCGCCACCGGAAACCAAAGCCACGCTTCCCGAAACCAAAGCCGCGCCACCGAAAGCCAAAACCGCACCGGTGGAAGTCAAAGCCGCACCGGTGAAGCCCGCGTCTGCTCCACCTAAGTCCGCGCCGTTCAGCGCCGCTGGCGCCGCCACCGGCCCCTTGCCGACCATCAGCGATCCCAACTTGACCGCCAGCGCCAAATCACCTGCGCCCACCAATCCGGCGCCAGCTCCGGCAGCGGAGGCGGAGGACGAGCAAACAGGGCTCGATAAGTTCTTGCGCCGCATGTTTACCGAATCCAACTTCTTTGAGAAGCGCGCGCCCGAAGAAGCGCCTAAAGAAGCGCCAGCGCCCGCGACCGAAGCCATCCAATCCGCTACAACCGATGGCCCGAGCGTGGAAACAATTGCCGCCGCACCAATGGCCGCCCCGAAGGCCGCGCCAGGCCAATCCGTTTCCAGCAAACTTGATGGCTTCTTCAAAGGGCTCGCCAAAGGGTTTGGCGGCAAATCCCAGCCCGAAAATACCGCCACAACCGAAACCGCAGAGGCGGCCGCGCCGCCGGCCTCGGCGTCCGAAGTGGCCACTGCGGCGCCGGAACCGGCCAAGCGTTCGAAATTGGACCGTTTTGTGCGCGGCCTGTTCAAGGCAAAACCGAAAACCGCCGAGCCAGACGAAACCAAGGAAACAGCTGTAACGACCGAGCCGCCGGCACCGGCGTCCGAAGTAGCCATTGCGGAGCCGGTGCAGGAACCGGCCAAGCGTTCGAAATTGGACCGCTTTGTGCGCGGCCTGTTCAAGGCAAAACCGAAATCCACCGAGCCAGACGAAACCACGGAAACCGCTGAAACGACCGCGCCGCCGGCCCCGGCGCCCGCGCCGAAACCGGGAACACCTGCACCGGTGGCCAAGAGCGCACCGCAAGCAGACACGAAATTTACCGAGCTGGCCAGCCGCCCGCCTACCTCCAGGCGGCGCCTCGGCCAGGGCGGAGGACGGCGGCGCATTGAGGCAATCCCCTTTATTCCGGCGATAACCCTGACGGTCGGCGAAACGCTAAGCCTTGGGCGCACGCTGTCGGACGCTATGAGCCGCGCCGCCAATTGCTTCCAAAAAGGAAAAAATGCCGGCTGGTATTGTCTGGAAACCGCCGACTGGCCCGATGAAATTCGCGAGCGCCTGCGCGTCAGCACCTGGATTTACCGCAAAGCCAGGACCATCGTGCATTACCGCTCCGGCAAAGCGCAGCGCATATTCTCGGTTTTTCCGGCCAAAAACTTCAACAGAGTGGTGCGCTTTTTGGAGGCCAAGTTCGGCCCCCCGGCAGAAGAAACCGACCGCTCCATCGCGCTTATCGGGGCGCCGCCGAAGCTGAACCTGACGGTCAAATGGAAGCGCAAAAATGCCGACGGCTCGATCTCGGTACTGGAAGCGCGCAAATTCGACAATGTGCAGCGCATGGTACCCGACACCAAGATCGGCTTCATCCGCCTCTACCGGGAAGGCTCGCGCCCGATCTTCCGCACCATCAACGAATCGGACCTTATGCTGCTAAACCTGCGCAACAGCCGGATCAGCCTGAATTCTGGGAAAAAATAGGGCTGAAAGGCCCTGGAATGCCCGCCGTTCAAGGGATTATTACCGGTGCGTAGCCAATATAAATAAAGGGCTGTCCCAGATAACTATCCCATATTGACTTTAACCCATTGCTTCAATTGTGATAATTGATCTGACGGGTCACTGTTGTTGAAGCGCCACTCACATTCCTTCAAGAATAAGCTAAAATGAGCCTTCGGAGCACCGTTGAATTTGCGCATGTGCCGCTTGGCCTGGTTCCAAAAATTCTCAATCCCGTTGATGTGATTTTGCTTGTCTGCAAAGGGGTGGGAATGGTTGATCCGAAAGTGATGGAAATCCGAGATGTCCAACACGTTGTAGCCGCGCCAGCTATCCGAATTAACGATGCTGTCAGGAATGACTTTACGTTCGATGATTGGCAACAAGGTCGTTGAACTGGCATCGGGGATCGTCTTCGTGTAAACCCTTCCTCCGCGTTTCAGCAAGCCAAATACAGGGATTTTCCCGGCAGTTCCCCGTCCTCGCTTCCCCTTTCGCTTGCCGCCAAAGTAACTTTCATCAACCTCAATCTCGCCGCCGAACATAGCCTCGCTTTCGGCCTCAAGTTCAATGGCGATGATCTTGCGCAAACGAAGAAAGTAGAAGGCCGCTGTCTTGCGGTTCACCCCGCTCAGGCTTGAGGCCGTTCGCGCCGTCGTGCCCGCGACAAAATGCTCAATCAAACGGTCTTGTTTATATCTGCTCCCCCGGCTCTTGCGCATAGGTCCCATGATAACCACAAAATTCAGTTATCTGGGACAAACCCTTAAATAATTTCGTGTATAAAATGCCGTAATGCGCTTTATGTGACAGGGGAATGGGTCATAAAGTGAATTCCCTTTCTGTTGCCGGATGTGCTGCGAAAACAAACTGTTGGATCGAGCATTGATGAATAATGCCACGAACCCTGTAACGGATGTAAAGGGCAAGCTCTATGGGGCGGAAAGCGAGCTGCGCTATTTCCGTGATTCCATCTCTGCGTTGCGCGCCGGGCTGGAAAAGGTGCGCTTTGAGAAAGAAGACGCCATCCAGTTCGGTTCTGGAAGTGCGCAAATTCGACAACGTGCGGCGCATGGTTCCCGACACCAATATCGGCTTTATCCGCCTCTACCGGGAAGGCTCACAGCCCATATTCCGCACCATCAATGAATCCGACCTCATGCTGCAAAGCCCGCGTAACAGCCGTCTGAGCCAGAACGCACCGGAATATTGGTAGTGTGAAGAATCTTTCGCACATTTCATCATGCGACGGCTCCACTGGTTGAAATTTTTCCCGCGAAGAGCGGTGTCATATTCGTGTACTTTCGTGTTGACCACTTGCTGCCGGCGATATGTCTCAACCTAGCCGCGCGGAATTGTTGCTTGTGAATAAGCCACGCGCTGTTAGACTTCGCCATCGGAAGGGGCTCCCTTGCTCTTCCTCCATTGAATCACACGCGGGTTAACAAAGATTCACCTTACTATTGCAACAGGTCTAGTCAGGTAATTGGTCATACGGTAAAGCAAAGGCAATAACGGACTATCCCCTGGAAGAATAGTGATATCATGAATGCCCAAGCCTCCAACCCTCAAAGCTGGATCCCTCCTGATAGCGGGATGGATGATGATACCGAGCTTTTAGAAGCTCAGGCTGACGTTCGGCACCTGAGAAAAACAATAATTGTCTTACGTGAAGAATTGGAAGGTATGCGATTTGAAAAAGATACTGCCGTTCAGCAAGCTATCCAGGGATCGTTCGATGAAATCACACAGCTTAAATCCACCGCCACAAGTCTCAGGGATGAGTTGGAGAGCCTAGGATACGAAAAGGACGCCGCCGTCCAGCAAGCTATCCAGGGATCGTCCGATGAAATCACACAGATTAAATCCACCGCCACAAGTCTCAGGGATGAGTTGGAGAGCCTGAGATTCGAAAAGGACGCCGCCGTCCAGCAAGCCGTCCAGCTCTCTGCCGATGAAATCACACAGCTTAAATCCACCGCCACAAGTCTCAGGGATGAGTTGGAGAGCCTAGGATACGAAAAGGACGCCGCCGTCCAGCAAGCCGTCCAGCGCTCTGCCGATGAAATCACACAGCTTAAATCCACCGCCACAAGTCTCAGGGATGAGTTGGAGAGCCTGAGATACGAAAAGGACGCCGCCGT
>Ga0233427_10000714_pt1 | contig 40198 bp, 32 predicted proteins | sample SI_118_April2016_5_FD_179885 | JGI IMG/M metagenome (GOLD analysis project Ga0233427, IMG submission 179885) | Seawater microbial communities from Saanich Inlet, British Columbia, Canada - SI_118_April2016_100_MG | ecosystem: Environmental > Aquatic > Marine > Inlet | place: Canada: British...
CCGGAATCGCAATCTTCAAATCCGCACTTTCCGTCACAATAATTGCGTTGTTACCGCCAAGTTCTAAAATGCTTCGTCCCAACCTTGAAGCGACTTTTGCGGAAACTTTACGTCCCATTTCGGTGGATCCGGTTGCGGAAATTAGTGGTACACGCTGATCATTAACCAGAGTTTCCGCAATTTCTTCATTGGTGCCGATTACGAGATTAAATACGCCTTCCGGAACTTTATTTTCTTTCATGACTTTAGCGATGATACGCTGTAGAGCAATTGAGCACAGAGGTGTTTTCGGACTCGGTTTCCAAATCGAAACATTTCCACAAACCGCGGCAATCATGGCGTTCCATGACCAAACCGCAACTGGAAAATTGAAAGCGGAAATTATACCGACAATTCCGAGCGGATGGTACTGATCGTACATGCGGTGTCCCGGTCGTTCCGAATGCATGGTGGAACCGTAAAGTTGACGAGAAAGGCCGACCGCAAAATCACAAATGTCGATCATTTCCTGAACTTCTCCCAAACCTTCCTGATAAATTTTCCCCATTTCCCAGGAGACCAACTGACCAAGATCATCCTTTGCGTCACGTACCGCGTTGCCGATTTGTCTCACGATTTCACCACGCTGCGGAGCCGGAACTTTACGCCATTCCGGAAAAACCTGTTGAGCTGTTGAAATCACAGCTTCATATTCCTCACGGTTTGCATTTTTAACATTTGCGATGACGGAACCATTCACCGGTGTGAGCGATTCGGTCAAAGGGCCGTTTCCGGAGAACCATTCAGTTCCGGTACTTACACCGGAATTCAAATCTTCCAGTCCAAGGTTTTGTAAAAAAGTCAGTTTAGTCATATTGTTCCAATAAGATTATTTTAAAAATGTGACGCAGTCGTTATGATTTGTTAGTCCAGCGAAAGCGGGAATAGAGCTTGCCCGAAATGATTCGGATACAGGATTGTATACTACGGTATGTTAATGAAGACGCAGCAGTTTATTCACTCAGTAATTTTTGTGTTTTCTCTTTCTTCAAGTAACAGTGGTTCAGGATCATTCTGGAGATCAACTCTGTTTTGAACACGCTCAACTATCTGCTGCAATTCACTGTTGCGTTCCTCCATCGTACCGTGTTTCTCTCTTTCAGTCAGTACAAGTCGTTTGAGTCGTTTGATTTCTTTCTTTTGCTTACGTAGATTTCTCAACAGAACTGCGTGGTAGAAGAAAAAATAAAAGACAGAAAAAATTATTCCAAATGCAAAAGTGAAAAAAACCGGCACAAAAACAGGACGCTCAGTCTGAAAACTGAAGTTTAACCAATCGAGAGTATATTTCAGCATTACACGATCGGTATTTTGTGTAGCAAAATCAACACTGAAGACAAGAAAACCAGCAAATAGAATTAATGAAAAATAACGCATATAAAAGGCTGACGATGGATTATTGTGCTGGAAAACAGTTACTGTAATTATCACTCAGAAACTACCTGCGTGTCAAGAGGATGTGCAGTATTATAGTGAAGTTTGATCTGATGAGAAGTCTGGACTTTTTACTGAAAATATGACAGGGTAAATGTGATTTCAGCATGGAGATGGATGCGTCACTGGTGGGCGCCCCGGACTTCAAACCCGCGCGTGGGGCACTAACACTGTCCCAGATAGGTTCGATTCCTATGCATCTCCGCCAACCACTGCTGAAAAGATTGCTAATCAGCAAACTCTTCCAAAATAGCCCATTAGATGTATTGAGAGTGTGAAATGATTTGAAAGAATTCCAAAGGGGAGACTTACCAATCAGTATTTGCGAGAGTGCCCAAAGTTATTCTGGGTCTTTAAGAGGGGAAGAAAAATATTAAGTTGAGTGATTGCTCTCACTAATTCTTAAAAAGTCAGTTTGCTTTATTCGGAAATTTTAAACAAACTGTATAAAATCAATGAATTAAAGTTGAGCGTAGTCTTCTAGTGGAGAACAGGTACCGCCACCTACCATAGGTGTGTTGCCTTTTTTATTGACAATATATCCGGGTAAATAAGACCAGAGAAATCTCAGTTTACTTGGACTGAAACTAAAAATCTCATAATAAATATTCTGAGCTTCTCCCCAGCCCATCGCAAAATTGGAACATTGATAAATATCAGTATATTTGTCATATTTTAAATCATGGCATCCGCTGAATAATTTTTCTCCAAGAAGTTTAAAATCCATGGCAATTCCTTCTAATTTCACTTTGAATTTTATTTCTTCAATTTTCTTTGAAGTCCATGATTCTTTATCTTTTACAATTCCTGTTCTTAATTCATCGACACAATAATATTCCCCTGCACTTAAGAAGCTTGGTAAAAACAATGTTGTAGCAATAATTAACAAAAATCTTAGTTTCATCATTCGTTCTCCAAATCTTCAATGGTACGTCTCAACTATTTCATTTGTTCAAGATAAACTGTGAACAATTACGGAATCTGCCTTCTTTTTTATTTAGTCCTTAACAGTCTTTGCTCTTCAGTGTAGAACTGTTCGGGTTGGTTTTTGGAGATTTGCAAATTATTGCGGATGTTAGTATTTTCCGGCTTTCCCATTGTATAATGCGACATACTCAACTACTACAAGTATCAAGTTAGGCGTACAGACAAATCTGAGTACGTGGCATTTAACCAAGCAATCTTCATCAAACAATCCAATTCAAAAAGGATGTTAGACAAATCCCACCGCTATTGCTTTTTGGTTAATCTGGGGAGGACGGAGTTGCTTTTAGCAAGTTCTTCCATTAAATCAATTCATTCAGAAGAGGCAAATTATCCTCGGCTGAATTCTCTTATTTGAAGAAAATGACAAAAAGATTTCGCAAACCAACACTATGGTAATAGCTTTTAAAAAACTTCCAAGTAAAATCTTTATTTTATGAAAAATACTTCAAATAATGCTGTAAAAATTTTACTTCAGGAGAACAAAATGGAGTTGAAAATTTATGCCGGCTTGAGTCTATGAAAATAAATTGACGTGCGGACACTTCAATCCTGACGAAGTCAAGGTTTGTGAAAGAAAAGTCGAGGTGTGTATAATGACAATTATACATCGTCTGTAAAGGAAGCTGGTGCAGAAGGGGTTCAAAATCCGTGGAGTACGGACAAAATGAACATGCATCAACCATTGTTAGTTAAAACGCGCAGTCACCTAAAGTCTGGTGCCGGTTTGAAAAATGCTGTTAATATCAGCACAAATCTGACCTGCGCGTCCTAAATAATAATATAAGAAAGATCAATCGAAGGTGTAAACATTAGGCCAAAAAATTCAGCATACTGTTCCACTTTATCTAATCGCATTCTTTATTCAGCCATGGTTTTGAAGAAATAACACAATGCCAAACAGAGTTTGCGGAGAAAATATAACTCCCCTCTTTCATCTCTTTCTTGTCTTCGTAATAACCTAATTCGGGACCTGCTTTAGTTCCATCCGTTGTCCCACAACTAACAACCATCCATGTCGCCATCATTATTGAAAATAATAATAGCTTGCTCATCTAACTCCTTTATAATTGGTTAACAATAAATCGACATTTTCATTCTATCCAGCCAAAGCTGAGTATCCTTGAAGAAAATGTCTATGATGTTCTTGCGAACGTAAAGGCTTGATCAACCTGAGCTCAAGGCAGAAATCTGTTCTGTCTAACGCACCGACTGAAGCCGTACTTTGGATCGAACTGTTGCAGGTCAATCCTCTGTTTATTAACACTTCTACAATATATATGCCACTTTGTCTAAGTGACTGATATTATAGATTCATAAAGGAGGTAGTTCTGTGTGTAACTATTTTAATCTAAGGTTGGGAAACTGAGAAAGGCTGCTTCAAACTGGCTGTCTTAAAGGGGGATTGTAATGTTCTAAAGCACAGGATTCATAATACAAATCAACAGTATCCTGGAGGACGAAGCGCAGCTATTCTGCAGGTTTAGTCTGCAGCTGAAGTTACGGAAGGATACTAAAGAGCAGAAAAACATCATGAGGAAAAGGAGTTATCACTGAGATTGGAATTTACAGGGAAGGAATCAATAATAAGTTCACAATTCAAAACTCTGCTTTTTAAAGAATATCTTTAAAAACTCAACTTTCTACTGAAAGGCAAACACAAGCAGAGTTCCGCAATAAATTCAATTGAGCAGTAATAATCTTGCATTTGGCAGCAAAAAAGTAAATTCTATTTGATAATAAATATATTTCAAATGACAGCAAATGCCAAAAATTATTCCAGCGTATTTAACTTTTATTATTATCTTTTCCATTTCGATTCTGTCTGTAAAAGGGCAAGTAGTATTTGGGCAGGCAAGTACTCCGGAAACTTCAAATGCAGTTCCGTTAACAGAGTCCCCAGTTGACGATGAAGGAGGATTTGAGGATGAGTTTGAGGATGAATTTGCAACTGCTGATCAAGAGGTATTTGATCCTTTGGGCGGGTATAACCGTGTGATGACAGGATTCAATGATGGTTTTTATATTTTTGTTTTGGATCCGGTTGCCCGTGGTTATCGCTGGGTTCTTCCTGACACGGCAAGACGTGGAGTGAAAAACTTTTTTCATAACCTGTTCTTTCCACTACGCTTTGTCAATAACGTGCTTCAGCTTAAAGCAAAAAATGCCGGAGAGGAATTTCTCAGATTCAGTATTAACAGCACAATTGGAATATTAGGATTCTGGGATCCTGCCAAAGACTTGTTTGGAATGGAAGCACATGAAGAGGATTTTGGTCAGACTCTCGGTTACTATGGAGTCGGCGGAGGTTTTCACGTTGTTCTACCTTTTTTGGGCCCCTCTAATTTGCGTGACATGTTCAGCTTATATCCGGAAATGCAGATGGATCCTGTCAATTATGTTGAAAATCGGTCTTATAACTTTCCTAAACAAGAGGGGGAATATCTGGGTGTTTCAAGACAGACACTGCAGGCACTTGATTTGAAATTGTTAAAAACCGTTAACAGCGAATCCCTACGGATTGGCCAATATGAAAATTTGAAAAAAGACGCAATTGAACTCTATCCTTTTTTAAGGGATGTCTATGAGCAAAACCGAGCTAAACTAATCAGGGAATAATCATGCAAGCTGCTAAAAAAATTATAATCAACATGTTACTCGTCACTATTTTTTCCTTTTCTTTCGGAACGACCTTCCTGTTTGCGGATGAAATAAGTGAAATCAGGGAAATGACTAAAGAAAAAGTTGACCACGTCATCAGCACACTCAAGGATGAAAGCTTGAGTAAAGCAGAAAAAAAAGAAGGTATTTTAAAAACTATCGATAGTCTTTTTGATTTCAGTTTGATGGCCAGATTGAGTTTAGGCAAAAAGCACTGGACAACACTCAGTACAGAAGGCAGGGCAGAATTTTCTGAACTGTTCGTGGAAAAGCTGAAGCAATCTTATCTGGATAAGCTTGACCTGTATACTGATGAAGAAGTAGTTGTTGATGAAGCAAAACTGACGAAGAAAAACCGTGTGGAAGTGCTGACCTATCTTGTCAGCAAGGACGATAAAATGGAGATGACATATAAACTCTACAAGACAAAGAAAAATGTTTGGATGGTTTATGATGTTGATGTCCTGGGTGTCAGTATTGTACAGACTTACCGCTCCCAGTTTTCAGGTATATTGAAGAAAGAGTCATTGGAAGAATTAATTGAACGTCTGCGTTCTTCAGGTGAGTTGGGGTCTTGATGTTGAGACAGTTCTACGACAAAGTTATTCTTAGTTATCCTAAGAGTATTTTAATTTTATTGCTGATTTCTGTCGCGTCATTGGGATATCAGGCGCAGTATTTAGAAATTGATGCCTCTGCAGAAACACTGTTGCTGGAAGATGACAAAGACCTGGCTTTTACACGCAAAGTAAATGAACGTTATGGAAGCAGTGATTTCCTTGTCGTAACTTACAGCCCCTATGAAGATCTGCTTGCAGATTCCACCTTAAACTCTTTGCGCAAACTAAGTGCAGAACTGCTTGCATTGGATAGAGTCGCATCAATAGACTCCATCCTGAATGTTCCTCTATTGGAAAGTCCTCCAAAACCGATTAAGGAACTAATCGAAAATGTACCTACACTGGAATCTCCCGGAATAGATAAAGCTCTTGCCAAAAAAGAATTTCTCAACAGTCCAATCTACAGAGATAATCTGGTCAGTCCGGATTTTAAAACCACTGCATTACTGATAAATCTGCATGACGATCCTTTGTATCGTGAATTACTGCAGCAGAGGAACAGTTTACGGCAAAAAGAAAAAGAGGAAACCCTTAGCGTTCCTGAGCAGATAGAACTTGAAAAGGTACTGCTGGACTTCAAAAAACACCGTGACAAAATGCGCTTGGTTGAGCACGACAATATAGCTAAAGTAAGAGCAATTGCAGATAAATACCGTGGAGATGCTAAGATTTTTCTTGGTGGTGCAAGTATGATTGCAGATGATCTCATTACCTTTATCAGCAGTGATCTTCAGGTTTTCGGTAGTGCGGTGTTAGTATTTTTGATGCTTACCCTCTGGGTCATTTTCAGGCAGTTTCGCTGGATGATGCTACCGTTGATTACCTGTGCTTTTTCTGTGATTACAACCAGCGGATTTTTAGGTCTTTTTGGCTGGGAAGTAACCGTGATCAGCTCAAATTTTATTTCCATTCAACTGATTATCACTATGGCAATTACAATCCATTTGATTGTACATTACCGTGAATTAGCGGGTTTAAATCCTGAAATGAGTCAGCGTCAGTTGATTTTAGACTCAACCATGTTTATGGCCAGACCTTGTACTTTTGCCGTCCTGACAACTGTGGTTGGATTTGCGTCGCTTGTTTTTAGTGGAATTTTACCGGTGATTAATTTTGGCTGGATGATGAGTGCAGGAATTGGGGTCTCCCTCTTTTTGACGTTTTTGATTTTTCCGGTACTGCTGATGCAGATGCCGAAGGCAATGCCGAATACTTCCTTTGAGTCACGCTTTGCACTGACCAAAATATTTGCCGATATTACTGAACGACACGGTAAAAGCATTCTCTTTATTAGTGTAGCCGCATTGATCCTGAGTGTTGTTGGAGCAGCAAAACTGAATGTGGAAAACAGCTTCATTGATTATTTCAAGGAATCTACTGAAATATATCAGGGCATGAAATTGATTGACCAGCAGCTTGGCGGAACTACACCCCTTGATGTGATCATAAATCTTGAAGTGAGTGATGAGCTTGTTCAGCCAATTGCTCAGCAAGATAAAGCACAAGCAGTAGTTGAAGATGAGGAAGAGTTTGATTCTTTTGAAGAAGAATTTGAAGAAACCGCGAACGAAGCTCAATACTGGTTTACTGCGGAAAAAATGGAACGCATCGAAGAAATTCACGAATATCTGGATGGCTTGCAGCAGACTGGAAAAGTACTCTCCCTTGGGACAATGCTGAAAATCGGAAAAACCCTTAATTCCGGAAAACCGCTGGATGATTTTATGCTCGCTCTTCTTTATAACGAACTTCCGGAGCACTTTCGTAAAATAATTATGGATCCTTATGTTTCTGTTGAAAACAATGAAGCACGATTTTATGTGCGGATACGGGATTCCGAACCTGATCTGCGGCGCAATGAACTGTTGAAGCAAATTGAGTTTGATTTAAAGGACAAGTTGAAGATTCCGGAGGAAAAAGGACGTCTCGCAAATTTGCTTGTACTCTACAACAATATGCTGCAAAGCCTCTTTAAGTCACAAATACTTACTTTGGGAGTCGTAATTGTCGCATTTTTAATCATGTTTGTTTTTCTTTTCCGTTCAGTTACGATTGCACTGATTGCCATTTTTCCGAATGTACTTTCAATTGGAGTGGTACTGGGATTTATGGGTTGGGTGGGCATACCTCTGGATATGATGACCATTACAATTGCGGCTATCAGTGTAGGAATTGCGGTTGACAACACGATTCACTACATCCACCGCTACAGGTTTGAATTCGCGAGGGACCGTGACTATCTGGCGGCTATGCATCGATCACACGAAAGCATAGGTTATGCAATGTATTACACTTCGATCACAATTATCATTGGTTTTTCAATTCTGGTGCTCTCAAAATTTATTCCAAGTATTTATTTTGGTTTACTGACTGGACTGGCGATGTTGATTGCCCTGGTTGCTGCATTGACGCTGTTACCACAATTGATGATCGTCTTGAAACCTCTGGGTCCTGAAAAGCAAAAAGGATGAGGAATTGAAAATAGAAACTTCATAAATTGTCTTTTTGTGATTTCTACGACGTCATTTTCTTCAAGCAGAATTTCTTCAGTGATTTAATCCACACTCCTTCCCTGACATAGAATTGTTCGGACCTGTTGTTGATATAATTTTACCGATTTTCGGACTGTTAATGGTGGGTTATATCTCTACCGTTTTTGGTTGGTTTGATCAATCGGCTGTTCGTGGACTCACACGCTACGTCTTTGATTTTGCAGTACCGATGCTTTTGCTGCGTACCCTTGCTACCACAAACTTGCCGGATGTCATTCCCTGGGATTATCTTGCTTCTTATTATTTAGGAACGTTGATCGTTTTATTGACAGGAATATGGTCAACACGTTTGTTCTGGAAACGGACATTTTCCCAACAGGTGATTAATGCTTTCTCTGGTAGTTTTTCTAATACAGTTCTGTTGGGAATTCCAATTATTTTGCTTGCATTTGGTGAAGAGGCTGTAGTGCCTTTGTTTATCATCATAGGCACACACGGACTCATTATGGTACCGCTTTTCACAATCATGCTTGAAGTGGGTAAAAGTGGTAAGGGCAGGCTGATAACCGTCATTGCCAGAACATTGTATGGATTGATAAGTAATCCTCTCATTATCGGGCTGCTTTCAGGATTAGCGTGTAATTATTTTGAAATATCCTTGTGGAAGCCTGTGGATGATATGGCAAAGTTTATGGGCAACTCTGTTACTCCTTGTGCTTTGTTTGCTCTCGGTGCGACACTGGCTGGTTTTAGCAAGAACATACCGTGGCAGGAAGTACCTTTGATCGTTATCATAAAGACCATTGTACACCCTCTGGTTGTCTGGGCAATGGCTACGCTGGTCTTTGGTATTAAAGAAGCAATTTGGATTCAGGTGCTGGTAATGTTAGCAGCTCAACCAACCGGCGTTAATCCATTCCTTTTTGCCAGCCGTTATAATGTAGGGCAGTTAGTTGCCAGTAGTGCGGTTTTTATGTCAACTATTATTTCAATCTTTACTCTCAGTCTGCTGCTGGCCTTTTTCCGCTGATACCAACTTTCAAAGAAGATAATATCGGCTTAAAAAAACTCCAAAATTAACTGGAACTTTATAAAAAATAAGAGAGAATGTTACAAACAGACAAATTCAACTAAAGGAAATAATGGCATTAGTAGAACTCGAAAAAAAGAACAATGTTTACGTTGTTACCCTTAATGATCCTGCAAGCGGAAACGCCATCAATCCAGAGTCGTTGAGCGCTCACCGTAAAGTATTAGCTGAGTTGGACATGGTTACAGAAAACGCTGCTGTTGTAGTGACAAGCAGTGATCCGAAATCATGGTGTGTTGGTTTGGACTTTGAGTGGATTAGTGGTCAATCCGCAGGGCAGTTTGCAAGTTCTTTCAAGGAGTTTGAGGAAGTATTCGGACGTTGGGCCTTGTTAGCGCTGCCGACTGTGGGTTGTGTGACAGGTCACTGCATGGCGGGAGGTGCGGTATTTGCCGCCGCGCTGGACTTCCGGTTAATGCGTGAGGACAGAGGGTGGTTTGCTTTTACGGAAATTGACGTTAAAATTCCTCTTTCTCCAATTTTATATGAGTTGGCGGATTTACTGCCTAACAAACAGGCGGTGCGTGAACTACTGCTCACAGGGAGACGCATAGGAGGTGCTGACGCGAAAAAAATGGGGGTGGTGGATGAAACTCATTTGCCTGAAAAATTAATACCGCGTGCACTTGAAATTGCTGAAGGACTTGCTCAAAAAGATCTTAAAACTTACGATGCAATGAAACAACTGATCAAACACAATCTGGCACGGCAGATTAAACTGGAAATGCAAGGTTGAGCTGCGAACTAACTGAAACAACGTCAGTTAGAATTATTGTTGATCTTTGAATATTTTAACAATGATAGATTCCTAAAAACACTTAAACTAATAATTTGTCATCTCGAACGAAGAGAGAGATCTTAATCATATCAGTGCTTAAGATAAAATAGATTTCTCGATGTAAGCAATGACAAGTTTTGATGATTTTTTACTGGTTCATGAACAATGATGATCCCGTAAAAAGTCTTTATGACACCAATGTTTGTCATTCCCGCGAAAGCTGGAATCCATTATTTCAGATACTTACAAGTTCCTGGATTCCCGCTTTCGCGGGAATGACAACTATTTACGTAGTCATTAACAATCAGCAAAATATAATGCTGTCCCTGCCGATGCAGAAAAAAGTTATTAGCCCTGTGCTACTAAGATCTTACAAGGCTCCCCGTTTAGATCCCATTCTGTACCTTGCGGAGTTTCCTGAAGCTGAAGTTGATCTGCGAGGGTTTCCGTACTCACGAATTCAGTGAAATTCTCCAGCGCCGTATTCAATTTTGCGGATGCATAGTAACTGATGTTGATACGGTCCATCACATTAAGATCCATTTCTTTGCGCATATTCTGGACTTTGTTCACAAACTCACGTGCAAATCCTTCCTGAATCAAGTTCTCACTCAATTCTGTATCAAGAGCAACAGTTAAACGGTTATCAGTTTCTACCAGTAAACCTTCTTTTTCCTGCCTTTGGAGGAGGACATCTTCCAGTGATATTTCCAAAGTACCGCCTTCAATCATCAATGAAATATTTTCACCGTTCTGTAGTTTTTTGATTTCGTCGAGATTCAGTTCCGCAATTGCGTTTGCGGCAATTTTCATTTGCTTACCAAGTTTCCGTCCTAAAGTTTTAAAATTTGCTTTTGCGCTCAAATTGACTAGTTCTTCCTCATCAGGAGTGATGATAATTTCCTTGATATTGAGTTCATCAGTAATCAAATCAGCAAGGTTCTCCAAAACGTGTTTTGCTTCCGGATCATGTGTTACCAGAAATATCTTTGGCAGCGGCTGGCGAATTTTTAACTGATGTTTTGCCCGCAACGCACGCCCCATAGTGACGGTAGAAAGGACCAGATCCATTTGATTTTCCAACTCTATGTCCCTGTAGTCAACATCTACTTCCGGAAAAATAGCCAGGTGTACGCTTTGGTGGTCTGTATCCTGACGCAGTGAACGGAAAATTCCGTCTGCAATGTATGGAATGAAAGGGGCAATTATTTTACTGAATTCGAAAAGCACTGTGTAAAGTGTAGCGTATGCTTCATGTTTGTCCTGACCTTGCCCTGCTTTCCAGAAACGTCTCCTGCTACGTCTGATATACCAATTCGTTAACAAGTCGATGAAGCCTACAAAAGGTGCTACAGAACGGTTAAGGTCGTATCCGTCCATTTCTTTTTGTACTTCAGCAATCAGTTTTTGTAAACGTGACATAATCCAGCGATCCATCGGATTATTGTTTTTCACAGATAGATTTTCCGGAGTCGGTTCCCAGCCGTCAATTTTTGCGTAGGTACTGAAAAATGCGAGTGCGTTCCAGAGCGGCAGGAGTTGCTGTCGTGTAGTTTCAATCAGGCCTTTTTCCGAAAAACGCAAATCTTCTCCACGTACTGCAGGACTGTTAAGCATATAAAGACGGACTGCGTCTGCTCCGTACTTATTCAGCATCTCATTTGGATCCGGATAGTTTTTGAGTCGTTTGCTCATTTTCTTTCCGTCTTCCGCCAGAATTAATCCGTTAACAATACAGTTTTTGAATGCGGGCGTATCAAACAATGCTGTACCTAAAACTGCGAGCGTGTAAAACCAACCGCGTGTTTGATCTAAACCTTCACAAATAAAATCTGCAGGAAAATTAGCTTCGAAACGATCCTTATTTTCAAATGGATAATGTTCCTGAGCATAAGGCATGGAACCTGACTCAAACCAGCAGTCCAGTACTTCCGTAACTCGTCTAAAAGTTTTACCATTCTGTTCAATGATTAATGGATCGACAAAATGTTTGTGAAGATCGTCTATTTTTTTTCCGGTTTTCTCTTGCAGTTCCTCGACACTGCCGATGCACATGACCTCACCATCATCACTTTTCCAAACCGGCAGCGGAGTTCCCCAAAAACGGTTACGGCTGATGGCCCAGTCACGTGCGTTTTCAAGCCATTTCCCAAAACGACCATCACGAATATGTCCAGGTACCCAATGCACAGTTCTGTTATGTGCAACCATCTTTTCCTTAATCGCTTCTACATTCACAAACCAGGTAGAAATTGGCTTGTAAATCAACGGTGTATCAGTACGCCAGCAAAAAGGGTAGCTGTGTTGCACGGTTTCATGCAGGAACATTTTTCCTTCATCTTTTAGACGTTGGATAATCAATTTGTCTGCATCCTTGATATTCTTGCCGGCGACAAATCCCATGTAATCCAGGAAATTTCCTTCTTCATCAACAGGATCAAAAATCGGGATATTTTCACGCTGAAAAATACGGACATCGTCTTCTCCAAAACAGGCTAAATGGACAATTCCTGTGCCGCTTTCATCGCTGACATAATCATCCAACTGTATGGCCCATGTGTTAGTCGTATCGATGTGGCTTTTGGCAAAATCAAATAAAGGTTCATAAGTCATTCCCTGCAGTTCAGTACCTTGCATTTCAGCCAGCACTTCAAAACTTCCTTCCTCAAAATATGTGTTGATACGTGTTTTTGTGAGGATATAGCAGTCACCGCTTTTTTTATCTCGGATTTTACTATAGATAAGTTTCGGACCAGCGCAAAGTCCCATGTTTGAAGGTAAAGTCCACGGAGTGGTTGTCCATGCAAGAAAATATAAGTTTTCCTCAGCCTTGACTTTAAAGCGTAAAGTGACGGAAGGATCCTGAATATCTTTGTAATTCAGGTTTGCCTCAAAGTTTGAAAGCGGAGTGGAGACTCTCCATGAATAGGGAACAACCTTTACTCCTTCGTAAATAAGTCCTTTATCCCAAAGACGTTTAAAAACCCACCAGACTGATTCCATGAAATCAATATCCATGGTTTTGTAATCATTATCGAAATCAACCCAGCGTGCCATCCGTTCCACCGTTTCCTGCCATTCACGAGTGTAACGTAAAACAATAGCACGGCATTCCTCATTAAAATTAGCTTCGCCAAAAGTTTCGATTTCGTGGCGTCCATTTAGTTTAAGTGCCTGCTCAACTTCATATTCTACCGGCAGACCATGTGTGTCCCAGCCGAAACGTCGTTCAACTCTGAAACCACGCATTGTTTTGTAACGTGGAATAACATCTTTGATCGTACCGGCTAACAGGTGTCCATAATGTGGAAGTCCTGTCGCAAACGGTGGTCCGTCATAAAAACTGAAAGCTTTGTCTTCAGGACGTTGATCGATTGATTTTTGAAAAATATTTTCCTGGCGCCAGAATTCAAGAATTTCTTCTTCCATCTGTGGGAATCCGAGTCTGTTGGACACTTCTTTCATAGTCTTGATAGCTTGTTGCTGGATGGTCTAATAAAATTAGTTGGGCGTCTCAGGACGATTGAAAACGCCAACTGTAGTTATACTCTTGGGATTTCTCGTGAGAAACGCACGGCAAGATTAAAATAATCCATGGCTAAAGTACCCAGTTCTTCATTCTGTTGGGCGACTTTAAGTTCACATGTTTTGACACCTTGTTTCAGTGCACAATAAGTTTGATAAAGAGGCAGCATTTTGAGTAAATCCTGGTCTTTTGAGACATCAAGATATTGCTGTAGAAATGTGTCAAACAGTTCAGTTTTACCCATACGTGCGAGTTCTACTGTTAAAGACGAAACATCATTTGCTACGTCCAGAACCGCCAATTTCTTTTGAACTTCCTGTGGACTGATAAAGTATTGCTGATCTCCATGGACAAAAATATGTTCCGGCAAAAAAGCACCGTGACCCAGGACAATTCGCCCTTTTTTCTGACGTTTGCTAAAGAGTCGTTTATTGTCATCAATGAACTTTTCAAGAGGATGCCGAATCATATCCAAGATCGGTTGAGTCAAAGATGCTTCAAAATAACGTTTCATTTGAAAGAGCATGTCATCGCAGAGTGCGCGAAAAGGTTCAGGTTTGCCTGAATCCGCAGCGCGGTCTTTTGCAGGAGAGTCTGCATGAATTTCCGCAATTTTAGTGGCAATTCCAGAAACATGTTTTACAGTGAGCTTGTCTTTCGCCAAAAGCTGGGAAAGTGACCATTGATCCGGCAACGCTTCCATTTTTAAAGCATACTCAATGATTTCACCTTTAGTACCGCCGATTTTCAGCTCACCATTATGTTCCATGACAGGCAATACTTCTAAAGGCCAGTTTGGATTAAAACGCTGACTGAGTCGGCACTCTTCGTGACAAAAAACTTCTTTAACTGCTAAAGTCGCATATTCATTACCCAACTTTTTAATTTTATAAAATTTGTCATCAGCTTTAAACAATAATGAAGTTGAAGTCTCACGCAACTTAATTGTCTTCGGAGAATTTTGATAGGCGGCAGGATCTTTGAGTGCCTTTACCAGCTCTGTTTGCGATACAGTCATAGTACGTTTTAATTATTGAAAATGCTTTTAAAGAAATTAAAATACAAAATTATTTTACAAAATATTCAAAAAATATTAACATCGAGTTATAACTGTTGACCTTCAACTAACATTCACGAATCGTGCATAAATATCTATTTATGATTACGTACTTAGTGGGGATCAAGTACGTTACTGCAGAATTAAATGTGACTGCAGAAAAATATTAAATATTCAGAATGTGTCCCAGTTTATGTTTTTTTGTATACATGTATTCCTTGTTACCGGGATTACTCTGAATTTCAAGTGGAATTCTTTCTACAACTTCAAGACCGTGCCCTTGTACTCCAACGATTTTACGAGGATTATTAGTCATTAAACGCATTCTTCGTACACCAAGCATAAACAGCATTTGCGCACCCATTCCGTAATCACGTAAATCTGCTTTAAAACCTAATTTGTGATTTGCTTCGACAGTATCAGCACCTTCTTCCTGAAGTTTATAAGCCTGCAGTTTGTTCATCAATCCAATACCTCGTCCTTCCTGAGGTAAATATAGAATCACACCTTTTCCTTCTGCCTCCACCATTTTCATAGCAGCATGAAGTTGTGGTCCGCAGTCACAGCGGTAGGAACCGAAAACGTCACCTGTCAGACATTCTGAATGCACACGTACCAGCACAGGCTCATCTTCTTCCCATTCGCCTTTTACCAGTGCTACGTAGTCGCTGTCATCCAAAACACTTTGAAAACCGATCACTTTAAAATCACCAAACTGAGAAGGCAACATTGCTTCTGCTTTTTTGATAACCAATGTTTCGTTACGTTTCCTGTATTCGATGAGGTCTTTAATTGTGATGATCAATAATTTGTGATGTGCGGCAAATTTCAGTAAATCAGGCACACGCGCCATTGTACCGTCCTCATTCATGATTTCGCAAATCACACCACCAGGCAGCATATTTGCCAGTTTTGCGAGATCAACAGCCGCTTCAGTATGACCGGCCCTGCGCAATACTCCGCCCTGGCTTGCCAGTAAGGGGAAGATATGTCCGGGGCTGCTGATGTCTTCTCTGCCTGAATCAGGATTAATTGCTGCAGCAATTGTACGGGCACGGTCTGCAGCGGAAATACCCGTCGTTACACCTACAGAAGCCTCAATGCTGATTGTAAAATTGGTACCCATTGTTGCATTGTTGTTACTCACCATTAAAGGCAGATTCAGCCTGTTAACAGTTTCAGCTTCAAGTGGCAGACAGATCAATCCTCTGCCGAATTTTGCCATGAAATTAACTTTTTCTGCAGTTGCAGCTTCAGCTGCGCAAATGAGGTCTCCTTCATTTTCACGGTCCTCATCGTCCACCACTACAATTAACTCACCGTTGCCGATGGCTTTAATCGCCTCCTCAATGGAATTAAATCTATTGTCTGTTTCTGCCATGATTTAATTATTAAAATAAGTTCTTTGAAATTTTAAAGTGTATTTATGAATTTGTTATCAAGTCTGAAATCTTCTCTGCAACTAAATCAGTAACCCGGAAATGAATAAAAATAAATGCTCTGAAAGTACCACTTATTTTATTGATGCTGAAATAAACCAGTCTTCTCCTAAAGGAGTGATCGAGCTGATGTCCAGTTGGCAGGCATCATTCACATTCTCTACATTTATATTTCCACACCATGACAAAGAGTCCTGTCCTCCGATTATTTTTGGTGCCATAAATAATGCAAGGTGATCTACACAATTGCTCTTAAGAAAGCTCGCGTGAATCAGACTTCCTCCTTCCACCAACAAACTTTTCAGTCCGAAATTTTTCAATTCAGACAGTACCCACAAAATATCCGGAGTTTCCTCGGGTGCTTGAATAATCTTTAATTCTCCACGTTCCGGCCAGCTTCGTGATGGTGCCTGATTTCCGGTAATAATTATAACAGGGACACCATCATTTTGAAACACCCTGCTTTGTTCCGGAATACGTGCTTTTGAGTCCAAAACTATCCTGACAGGTGATCTGCCTTTTTCAATACCGCGTACAGTCAATTCCGGATCGTCTGTCAGAACTGTGTTGATGCCTACCAAAATAGCATCATTCTCATGTCTTAATTGATGCGCTTTCCGCCTTGCCACGTCACCGGTTATCCATTTAGATTGGCCAGATCCTGTCGCGATTTTACCGTCGACTGAGACAGCTGCTTTGAGAGTGACCGTGATTCCTGTGCTTTGCTTCATCTACTTCTCAAAATTAAGTCACTCTTTATTTACAAACAAGAGTCAGTCTCAATACATCTTCTAGACTTTACTTTCCTGTAAATTCTATAGATATTAAGCTAAAACAACAAGGGATATGAACAGGATGGCTTCATAGAGCAGGTTTTAGCAGTAATTATTTAAGCAGCAACAAAAGCAGTATTAGCTATTATTAAAAAGATTTGCTTTAAAATTTTAGGCACAGGAGCAAAACTGTGAAATGAATATGGCTTTATTTTTCTACATTATTGCAGGAACGCAGCCCCTGAGCATCTGCCCATGCATACATCAACTTACCTGTACGCAGCATGTCTTCCGGATTACCAGGATTAAAGTGGCCTCCTTCTACCCATGTTTCACTTTTTGGCTCAGGCGAATTTTCCCAGAGAGGAAGATAAGCTTCAGGCGGAACTAAAGGATCTTTTGTTCCATTGATAAAATGGATTGGTGTCTCTGAAATATTTGGTAAATATGCTTCCATTTCTCCATATTTCACCATATTACCCAGTAAAAAGGAGAAGAATTTCGACAGCAGACGGATGCTGGTGATTTTAACATTATCACTGAAATCAGATGAGTTTTCAGTAAGTTTGTAATGTAGCAAACCCTGACTGAACAAGAGAGGTTGAATGACCCGTTGAAAATTTGTAAAACCGTAGATGACCATCAATCCGTCAACTTTTTCAGGAGCAAAACTGCTGATAATAACCGGAAATGCTGCACCAACACTTCCTCCGGCCAGCACAACTTTGTCTGTGAAACGTTTATCCTCAGGTTTTGCTCCTTTCACATAATTCAACAGTGCATCGAGAGCACCGAGTGTGTGTCGTGTTTCTTCACGGATTTTCTCCGGAATTTGCCACCAGTCAAGTAAGCTCCAGTTTTTCCAATGATGTCTCAGCAGAAAAGAATGAACGGGTTGTTTCATCAGAATGGTGTTTCCGGTGTATTTCCATTTCCCTCCGCCTGCTAATAAATTTTCACCTTCTTCCACTCCTCCTATAATGATCAACGTATCACACTGCATATTTTCAGGACGTGTAATCCAGGCAGTGGTTGATCGTTCAGGATCATCGACTGAGCGTAATTTCCACTTGTAAGGTGTCAATTCCTGTACCTTCCATTCAGGTACATCTTCAGCAAGGAAAGGCTGTTGCACAAGAAATATTTTAAGCGCTGTTACGCAGATTAGCAGGATAATGAATGCTGCAAGCAACAACAATAGAAAACGACCGTATTTCATCTGTTTTTCAGATTGAGGATTGAGTGACAATCAATGATCATGGAAGGTACTAAAATTTTTAACACAGAAATTATGAAAGCACATGTCCGCAATCGGTCTAGGACTTGACACTACCTTCGATGACACCTCAGTCGCCATCCTACGTGGAAAACGTGAAGTATTAGCAAATCTGACTCTTTCGCAATATCAAGATCATGAAGAATTCGGAGGTGTCGTTCCTGAAAGAGCTTCGCGTAAACATCTTGAAGTCATACATCACTTAATTGCTGATGCATTGAAAGAGGCACAACTTGATTTTTCCGACATTGATTACATTGCGGTTTCAAATCATCCCGGATTGTTAGGTTCACTGCTGGTTGGCTTAACTGTAGCGAAAAGCCTTGCTTACACCTTACAATGCCCGTTAATCGGAGTCAATCACGTAGAAGCTCATCCTTATGCGAATGTGCTTACTCATGGAGAAATGCCGTTCCCGGTTCTTCATCTGGTAGTAGCGGGTGGGCATACTTTGCTGATTAAAGCCAAGGCTCATTTTGATTATAAAATTATCGGCCGTAGTTTAGATGATGCTGCGGGAGAATGTGTGGACAAAGTCGCAAAAATGTTCGGGCATCCGATGCCGGGAGGTCCGGTTGTGGATCGGGCAGCGTTGGAATTTCCCGGAGATGCTTTTGATTTTCCGCGTCCTCTGCTGCACAAAAACGAGCATAATTTTTCTTTCAGCGGTTTAAAAACAGCAATGTTACGTTTCAGAGAAAAACATCCTGATATTTCTTCTTCAAGCAAAAATAGCTCAAATCCTCTTTTAGCAGAAGGACCGATCCTCGCTTCTTTTTTTCAAAGTGTGATTGATGTCTTAATCCACAAAACTTTTAAAGCAGCAAAAATTTATGGTTTGAATAACATTTCAGTTTCTGGCGGACTGGCGGCGAGTCGTAAATTGCGCTCTGCGTTTGAAACAGAAGCTGCCCGGAAAGGAATAAAGCTGTTTTATCCGCCGCCAAATCTCTGTACAGACAATGCTGCAATGGTGACTTGCTTAGCCGCTCACCGCTTTGAAGAGCAGCAGTTTGATGATCTGAAGCTGGATGCTTTTCCGAATTTGCTTAGTTGAGTGGGGACTTACTTTTTTCTAAAAATCAAGGTGCTGGCCCAGGAAAGTCCAACACCAAACCCTGCTAGAACCGCAACTTGCATTTCTTGATTGTCAAACTCGTGTGAAAGAATCATGGGTACAGAAGAAGAAACGGTGTTTCCGTATGAAGCAGAGTGGAAGGGACAGCGTTCCCGAGGTACACCAAGTGTGTCCGCAATAGAATTGACAATGTGGAGACTGCCTTGATGTAAAAGGAAACGGTCTATTTTATCAAGTGCATAAGCGTTTTTTTCCAACATTTTCCGGATACTGTCCGGAATAACACGCACCGTGAAGGTGAACACCGCTCGTCCGTTCATGTGAACATGTCCGTCTTCCCTCACTATGATCCCCTCTTTTTTACTGCCGTCTGAACCAAAAACAAATTTTCCGAAATCGAAGACAGGATCTTCGGTCAACAAAGTTACGGTTGCACCATCACCAAATAAGGTTGCAGTTTTTTTGTCATCGTTATTCATCACCTTTGAATAAGGATCAGCGGTAAAGAGCAAACCTTTACGGAAACCATTTGATTCCATGAAAGACCTGATTACGGAAAGTCCATAAACATATCCGGAACATCCCAGAGAAAGGTCAAAAGTAGCACAGTTTTGGCTAATGGAAAGTTTTTCGTGAAGAATTGCGGAAGTGTGAGGCAGACCGTGACCGTCCGGATTTTGAGTACAGACGATCATACAATCTATTTCATCAGGAGAAACTGACTGTTGTTGCAGTAAATTCTCCCACGCTTTCACACAAAGGTCTGAAGTCTCCTGCTCAGGAGCTTTTTTGGCAACTTGAGTAAAGCCGATTTTTTCACGAACAAATGAGGCGGTCATACCAAATTTGTCCATGCGTTCCAAGTTGGAAGTACGAGCAGCTGGTAAATATGTTCCAATCGCCTTGATGCCAATCATATCAATTACTTTTCTTTGGAAAAAGGTTGTCCAATGGCTTTAGGTGCTACTGCTCTGCCGACAAATCCTGCCAGAAAAATGACTGTGAGAATGTACGGTGACATGTCTAAAAAGCTGTTGAGCAGTTTCACTGGAACTATTCCCTTTAGCAAGTCAAAAACCTCTGGTTTATCTTTGATTGCAAACAAAAATGAGAAGAGCAGACAAGCGAACATTGCCGGATAAGGGCGCCACTTGCCGACTATCATTGCCGCGAGCGCAATGTAGCCTTTACCTGCAGACATATCTTTTACGAAAAATGCTAAGTGTGCAGTTGAAAGATATGCTCCGGACATTCCTCCAAGTATACCGTTAAAAAGTAAAGCCTGGTAACGAGTTTTGTTTACGGAAATTCCGGTTGTGTCTACTGCTAAAGGGTTTTCGCCAGTGGCTCGTAAGCGTAAACCGAAACTACTTTTGAAAATTACCCATGCTGTGATAGGAACCATTAAAAAAGCAATGTAAACCAGAATACTGTGTCCGCTAATAATTTCATAATATATATCTCCAAAGATTGGAATATTACGAAACTCCTCAGCATAAGGCAGTTCTATTGACATAAAACGGGCTTCCTTGGAAAGTTGGGGTGTTTTACCTCCCATCCCAAACCAGGCGTTGGCCAGCACTACTGTCAAGCCCATCGCAAAAATATTGATCGCAACACAAGAAACTACTTGGTTACCGCGTTTGGAGATACTGGCGTAACCATGTATCATGGAAAAAATAATGCCGATGCCGATTGCACCTAATAGTCCCCACCATGCCGATTGTGTCCAATACGCTACAGTTGCTGCTACAAAGGCTCCACCGAGCATTTTTCCTTCAAGCCCAAAGTCAATCACTCCGGAACGTTCCGCAAATATTCCACCCATTGCGGCGAACACGAAAGGTACAGAAATCCGCAGAGTTGCATCCAAAATTAATAAAAAGTCATTCCACATACGAAGGTTAACGGTTATCGTTTGTATTTCATAATTATTTTTACAGCTAAAATCACGGATTCCCCGCGCTTAAAATTTTAGGTCGCTAAACGTTTTACAAATTGCTCAATTTGCGGCCGGAAAAGATTTTCCAGTGCTCCGGCAAAAAGTATCACTAAACCCTGAATGAGAACTACCATGTGACGATCAATGGCCTGTACTTCAAAAGAAAGTTCTGCACCGCCCTGATAAAGAATACCAAACAGCAGTGCCGCCAATAAAATACCTAAAGGATGATTACGACCAATCAGCGAAACTGCTATACCGGTAAAGCCAATGCCTGCCTGAAAATTAAGCATTAGTCGATGACTGGAACCCATGATTTCGTTTATGCCTACAAAACCCGCCAATCCACCACCAATGACCATGGCAATGATAATGTTCTTTGAAACACTGATTCCGGCATAAACAGAGGCTGTTTCATTTGTACCTACAGTCCGCAGTTCGTATCCCCAACGAGTGTACCAAATAAAGCGCCAAACTAAAAACAGACAAATTAGCGCAAAGAAGAAAGTTCCATTGAGCGGAGTTTGGGTAATTTCGATTCCAAACCATTCAAATATTTCGTGCATTTGCGGCACCCAAACTCCCTCGCTGAATTCACGTGATTCAGGTGACATTTCCTGAGGTGGTTTGAGCACATGCGACAAGAGATTTACCATGACCACCGATGCAATGAAATTGAACATGATGGTGGTTACCACTTCATGGCTTCCCCGTTTTGCTTTCAAATATCCTGGAATTGCACCCCAAAGTCCACCTAAAACAATGGATGCCAAAATAGCCAGTGGAAAAACCAGCCAAAGCGGCCAGCTTTCCAGCCACAAACAAACCAAACCAACACCCAGTCCGCCAATGTATGCTTGTCCTTCTGCACCAATATTAAACAATCCGCAATGGAATCCGACTGCAAAGGCCAATCCAGTGAAAATAAAATTGGTGGTGTAATACAGTGTGTAGCCTAAACCTTCGTCATATCCGAAAGCACCATAGAGCATGGTTTTTAAAGCAAACCACGGATCTTCTCCCAGTACCCAAATTACAATTCCTGAAACCAAAAAAGCGAGTAAAAGATTGATGATTGTGACCAGTGTGACAACCAGGGTATTTGCTTGAGTTTCGTTCATGTTGCTTCCTTGCTAATTCCTGCCATCAATAGTCCAATATCACGTTCGTTTGCAGAACTGGCTTGTACTTCTCCCATTATTTGTCCAGCAAACATCACCAAAATTCGATCACTTAGAGAAAGAATTTCATCAAGTTCCACCGAAACCAGTAAAACAGCTTTTCCTGCATCACGCATAGCAATAATTTGTCGATGAATAAATTCGATTGCTCCGATGTCAACACCACGTGTTGGTTGACCTATTACCAACAGTTCCGGATCACGTTCTAGTTCACGTGCAACCACTAATTTTTGCTGATTACCGCCGGAAAAGAGAGATGCTCTCAAATTAAGATTGTTCGGTCTGACATCGTAATGTTCCATACCGTGCTGACAAGTTGAGAGGATGGCGTCTCTGTCCATTTCGAATAAACCGTTGTACGAAGGATCGTTGTGGTAACCCAAGATGCTGTTTTCTTGCGCTGAAAAGGAAGTCACCAAGCCCATACGCTGGCGGTCTTCTGGAACATGAGCCATACCAAAACGCCGCATGTCCGCCGCATCTGCTCTCATATCAGGTCTGATAGTCTCAGAGTTAATTTTTAGTTGTCCTTTTTGCAAAGGCTGAATTCCTGTGATGGCAGCCAAAAGTTCAGATTGTCCATTTCCGGAAACTCCAGCGATGCCGACAATTTCTCCTGAACGCACGTTGAAGCTGACGTCTTTGACTCTGTGTACTCCTGAATCATCAGTGAAATCAAGATGCTCTACTGTTAAAACAGGCTTCCCGGGCTTGGCTGGTGCTTTGTCAACTTGCAGCAGAACTTTACGTCCAACCATCAATTCCGCTAATTCTTCCTGATTAGTTTCTGCAGTTTTCAGGTGAGCTACCATCTCGCCTTGACGCATCACTGACACATTGTCGGTGATAGCCATAATTTCACGTAACTTGTGGGTGATCAAAATGACCGTCTTTCCCTGCTCCCGGAGCTCCGAGAGAACACGAAATAAATGGTCTGCTTCTTGAGGTGTAAGTACACCGGTTGGCTCATCTAGAATCAGTATATCTGCGCCACGATAAAGTGCTTTGAGAATTTCTACGCGCTGTTGCAGTCCGACCGGTAATGTGTTAATTACTGAATCAATTCCGACTTCAAGATGATATTCTTTTTCCAGACGTTGCAGTTCAAGTGCAGAAGCTTCCAGCGATTTTTTAAGAGAATATCCTGTTTCAGTTCCCAGCACAACATTTTCCAAAACCGTGAAAGTGTCAACCAGCATGAAGTGCTGATGTACCATGCCGATTCCCGCATCAATCGCATCATGAGCATTTTGAATCTGCATGGATTTATCCTGCACAGAAATAGTACCTGAATCTGCCTGATAGAAACCGTAGAGAATACTCATCAATGTCGATTTACCGGCACCATTTTCACCAATTATTCCGTGAATAGTTCCAGACTCAACTTTGAGAGAAACGTCTTTATTAGCGCAGACATTACCAAAATTCTTATTTATCCCAGTTAGTTCAATTGCTAGTGCGGACATCTTACCAGTACTTAGGTTTTAAATATTTTATGTGAGAAATCATGTAGTTAAATTAAAAAAACAAATACAATTTTAAAAGCGTGAGAAGCGTTCCAAAATTAAAGCAAAAAAAGCATCTGCGTTAATTTGATTGATATATGTCGCGTTCGGTGTACGATCGCTAACGTTCCACCAATCTACGACTGTCATGCCCATTGTGAGCTCGGAATGTATTTCTACCTCTACATTGACTTTCCGACCCTCAAAAAGTTCAGGCTGAAGCAAATAAGCAATCACGGTGGGATCATGCAGAGGGCCTCCGCTGGAACCGTACTTATCCACATCGAAACGCTCATAAAAACTCAGCATTCCATAAGTAGCATCACCTACAGGAGTTCCAAGTCCTTTTAAAGCATCGAGCCATTTGCGTTGCATTAGCGCTTTATGGGTAACATCCAGAGGTAAGACAACCAGTGGACGACCACATTTAAAAACAGTGCTGGCTGCATGTGGATCGACGTATATATTAAACTCCGAGGTAGGAGTAATGTTTCCACCCTCAAAATATCCTCCGCCCATCAATACAATTTGTTTAATTTTAGGCAGAATTTCCGGTGCTTTTACTATGGCCATAGCCACATTAGTCAAAGGAGCGAGGCAACAAATTGTGACAGAGTTATCTTCTGCCGCGCCTAAAGTTTCAATCGTCCAGTCCACCCCATGTTGTTTTTGCAGGGAGATTGTAGGTTCCGCAAGATCGGCGCCGTCAAGTCCAGTTTTACCATGTACATGTTCTGCTGTAACCAGCGGACGTACAAGTGGTCCAGAACATCCCGCAAAAACTTTTGTTTCCGGTTTGTTCGCCAGTTCACAGAGCTTTAATGCATTACGTGAAGTTAATGCTAAAGGAACGTTTCCGGCAACAGTGACAATACCCAAAAGCTCGAGTTCTTCTGGAGAAGCAAGTGCCAGTAGAATAGCAATTGCATCGTCTTGACCGGGATCGGTATCAATGATAATTTTATGAGAGGGCATGAAAAATGTTTATAGAGCAGGAAGGCTTAGGGAAAAGGGTGCATGATTAACAAAAGCTGGGTGATGAAATATCACCACCCAACCACTAAAAATATTATTTAAACACCCATTATGATTAGGACTACTGTACAGGACACTTGTTGTCTGACATGTAGTCATGCACTGGGATTTTACCAGAGAGGATGCCTTTGCGGACTTGCTCCATTTTGGTTTTCATCGCACCGGTGATTAAATTTGCATTGTTCTCATCAAGAGCCCAACCCACACCATCTTCCGCGAGTCCAAGTGTTTTTACACCAGCTTTCCATGTTCCATCTTGGGCCGATTTAAATACTTCGTATGCCGCAACATCAACACGCTTGAGCATTGAAGTCAAAACGGATCCAGGATGCATAGGGTTTTGGTTACTGTCAACACCAATGGAAAATTTACCATTATCAGCAGCAGATTGCAAAACACCAAGTCCAGTACTACCGGCAGCAGCATAAACGACATCTGCTCCACTGTCAAACATAGTCTTCGCCAGTTCAGCACCACGTGCAGGATCACTCCATGCGGCTGGTGTTGTTCCAGTCATCTTTTGAAAAACAGTTGCACCGGAATTGATGTACTTGACACCTTGAACATAACCACAAGCAAATTTGCGGATCAGAGGAATATCCATTCCACCGATAAATCCAACTTTTCCTGTTTCACTTTTCATTGCTGCCAAAACACCAACGAGGAATGATCCTTCTTGTTCCTTGAAAGCAATTCCTTGAATGTTTGGTGCATTCAGCCAATTAACGTCGATGATGCTGAATCTTGTATTTGGGAATTCTTTTGCAACCTTCTCAACTGCGGAAGCTTGTCCAAAACCAACTGCAAGAATTGGATCAGAACCACGTTTGGCGAGTTTACGCAGGAACTGCTCACGTTGAGCTTCTTGTCGAACTTCAAATTCACGGTACTTAATACCGGTTTCTTTACGGAACTTTTCAAGTCCGTTCCAAATGCCTTCGTTGAATGACTTGTCAAATTTACCACCCATGTCAAAAAGGACAGCCGGTTTGAAAGCCATTGCCTGAGAGGCACTCCATAGTACCACGCTTAACAACAGAAGAGTGGAAATCAATCTTTTCATAACATACTCCTTAACAATTTCCGAAACACTGTCCGGAACAGTTTATCAAAAAACCTCCCAGTGCTAGCTGTGAGGAAGCGGGACAATCCCACGAACGCCACTATAAGAAAGTGTACGAAGATTATATATATATTGTATATTTACTGAAGATTCAACAGTAAATTACTTTTAAAAGGAAAAAAGTTAAATAAACTTCTTTCCGCAGAGCAGACTTTATCAATGATTTGAAGCTGATTTTTCCTAAGAATTATTATGCAATCTTAAAGAGTCAGCTAATAAAATGCTCAGCCTACAAATCCATTTCACTCATACCATTTAACCAACGTGCGGCATTGACTGTATTTGCCATCAGCATAGCGATTGTCATGGGTCCTACACCGCCAGGTACTGGAGTGATAAAAGACGCTTTTTCTTCAACTTCTTTGAAAGCCACATCACCAACCATCCGACTGCCGGAAGCTTTGCTGGGATCATCGATACGGTTTATACCAACGTCAATCACAACTGCACCGGGTTTGACCATGTCTGCTTTTACAAATTCAGCAATTCCGATTGCAGCCACCAGGATGTCCGCCTGTGAAGTAACCTCAGCTAAATTTGCGGTTCGGGAGTGACAAACAGTCACAGTCGCATCCCAGCCTTTGCTTGAAAGCAGAGTTGCGATTGGACGACCGACAAGATTACTCCGTCCGAGTACTACCGCGTTTTTTCCGGAAGTTGAGATTCCACTACGCTTGAGCATCTGCAATACACCGTATGGAGTACATGAAATGAATTTGGGCTGGCCCATAGCAATCAGTCCTGCGTTCAACGGATGCAGACCGTCTACATCTTTGTCAGGTGAAATTGCCAGGATCACCCGAGTTTCATCGAGTTCTTTAGGCAAAGGAAACTGACAGAGGATTCCATGTACTGCAGGATCATCGTTGAGGCTCTTTATTAAATTTTCCAATTCCTCTTGAGTCGTGGAGGCTGGCAAATCGTGACCGATAGAACGTATACCTATTTCTCCGCAGGTTCTTTTTTTGTTACGCACATAGACTTCGGAAGCAGGATCTTCTCCTACTAGAACTACAGCCAGACACGGTTCTATTCCATTTGATTTTAACTGATCAACTTCTTTGCGCAATTCTTCATTTATACTCGCGCCAATTACTTTTCCAGAAATCAACTCACTCATCTCTTTTCCGTTTGATTAAATTAAATTTGGGTTACAAATATTTCACTCTTCCTGTATGATTATTGCCAATGTAATTTGAAAAAATCTTATGGAAATTTACAAAAATATTGACGCTCTTCACTTGAAATTAGCTGCTAATATTCAAGAATTTGAAGGAGGAGCAGGTTTGCCGACAAGTTATTCTGACAGATTAGCTGAAGAAATCAATCTACTCTTGCACGGTTGTGGACTATTTGATCTTAAATCCTCCTGGCTGATTGCTTTAAAAGGTGCTGAAGCAGGTACTTTTTTGCAGGGTATGGTGACAAGTGATGTGCTGAAACTGGAAATTGGACAAATGCAATCCAGTTTGATTTGTGCTAACAAGGGCAAAATCCTGCATCATCTGGAAATTATCCGCAGTCTTGAAAATGAATGGATTGTAAGCTGTGATCCCGGAGAGGGACGGGCAGTAGGGACGATACTTGACAATTTTCATGTCCGTGAAGAGCTGGAAATGCGTTTACTTAATTCCGGAGAAATGCTGCGTTTAGACTTGATTGGTCCGGCTGCAGAAAAAATTCTTCTAAAATTGGGTTATTCTCCGGAAAAAGCTGATTGGAAATTTGAGGCTGGAGCGGTCATTAGCCTAAAGTCAAATTTGGGAAAGTTGCCGCGTTTGATAAATCTTGTTGATATAAACGTCATTCAAAATTTTATCAAACTTGTACTGAATAATGCAAACGTTGATTTAACAGGACTAGAAGCCTTTGACGAAATACGGATATCAGCGGGAATTCCACGTTTTGGCGTTGATTACAGTTCAGGTAATTTTCCTCAGGAAGCAGGACTTGCTGATCATATTTCTTACAACAAAGGTTGTTACATTGGTCAGGAACCTCACGCCAGGATGTATCATCGTGGGCATCCAAATTGGGTCTTGGTCTGGTTGAAACTTCCGGAAGATTCTGCAGCAAATTCCGGAGATGCTCTTTTTCACAATGCAAAAGAAATAGGAAAAATTACCAGTTTAGCTGGTATTCCGGAAAGAGGAAATTTGCGAGGAATTGCCATGATCCGCCATGAGTTGGCAGAGGGTAAAAATCTGTTCGCGCTAGCAGAGGACTCGCAGCCAATTATTCAACATGAAGCTCTACCTAACACAATTGTCTAAAAACCACAGCATGCTCAAATTCGCCTCCCTGCCTGTCCTTCCGGTCCCTATGGGCTGTTTCACCGGAATTATGCTGGTACTGTCCCTTTGTGTTTTAAGTTATTTTCAGTTTTAATGAATTACTGGATGAAGCGGAAAACTCTATCGTAATAAAAGTAGCGGTTGAGCGAGAGGTTGCTGGAAAGTCCGTAATAATAATCATCTTCAGCAGTACGGTAGGTTTTACGGCGGATGCTCCATTTTCGTCCTGAAGCATCCATTTTCAGTTGAGTAACTCCGAAGTCAAGGTTCGCCCGCAGATCCGATTTGTTGAGGTAAAGAACTGCTGGTGCAAACTCACCACGTTTTGAGGCAGAAATAACCTTGATCGTATCACCTTCAAAACGTAGTTCATAACTTACCAGACGCGGCGGTTGCCAAGTTGCTAAAGCTGCTCTGTCGCTGATTAAAACAGGACGGTGATCCAAAACATTTTGCGGAGTATTGAGGGAATTGTCAGTTATTTTTCCACTCACTTCAAGGGGTGAAAGTTCCCTGAAATTTACAAACTTTTTGAACTCATTGCGTACATATCCAAGTGACGATTTCCGTTTAATTTTCAACCCAATTGTGTTGATTGAATATTCCGCCAGTTGTTTTGCTTGTGTGCGGTAGACAACGTCTTCAAGAAAGTATATTCCGGTTTCACTTGAAATGTTTCCGCTTAATATTTTACCGTTTGGAGTGTTGAACCTGACTTGCAGAATCATTTCTTCCGCTAGACGCAAATTTGAGGATAAGCGGTCAAATTCCAATTCAACCTTACCTGTTATCAATAAATGCCACCACTTCCGCATTTCTTCACGGGCTGGACTGAGATCCGGATTTTGAATTAAGGCGGTTTCTAATCTGCGGTAGGCTTTGTGGAATTCCTTTTGCTGCAGATACTGCTGATAAGACTCAAAATTTTCCTGTGCAACATGTACGTTCATGCGTTTCAGTGCTGCAGAAATATCCTCATCATCCGGATTTTCAACTGTAGCAATACGGTACTCTATCGCAGCTTCTGCCCAGCGCTCCTGCTTTTCCAGTTCCAGACCTTGATCATAATTAAATGAACATCCGACTATGAACCATGTAATCAAAAACAATAAAAATGTTTTGCAACGTGATAAACGGCAACAGCTCATGATTTTGCGTTCATTGGATAATTCGGTGCTTCCTCGGTAATGAAAATATCGTGGGCGTGACTTTCCTGTAAACCTGCGGCAGTAATTTTTACAAAACGTGGTTCCGTACGTAATGCTTCAATGCTGGGGGAACCTGTGTAACCCATGCCTGCACGCAATCCCCCAACAAACTGATAGATTGATTCTGATAGATGTCCTTTGTACGGCACACGTCCCTCAATACCTTCCGGAACAAATTTGACGTCTTCCTCGATATGACCTTGGAAATATCTGTCTTTGCTACCGTCTTTCATGGCGCCTAATGAACCCATGCCGCGGTAAATTTTATAACGCCTGCCTTGATAAAGCACTACCTGCCCCGGAGATTCAGCAGTTCCTGCGAACAGGCTGCCTATCATTACCGTGTGTGCTCCTGCCGCGAGAGCTTTAACGATGTCTCCGGAATATTTTATACCTCCATCTGCAATTAGCGGAATGTCGGTTTTCCGCAAGGCGTGCGCAACTTTGTCAATAGCAGTCATTTGCGGAACTCCGATACCGGCCACAATACGTGTTGTGCAGATTGAACCGGGTCCGATTCCAACTTTAACAGCATTTACTCCGGACTTGACCAACGCCTCCGCTGCTTCTCCGGTAGCAATATTTCCACCGATTATCTGCAGCTCAGGAAAAGTGGAGCGTAGTTTGGTGATACTGTCCAGTACTCCTTGTGAGTGACCATGAGCAGTATCTAGCACCACTACATCAACTCCGGCATCGATTAATGTTTCCGCACGTGCTAATAAATCAGTTGAAGTACTCAATGCTGCTCCTACTCTGAGACGGCCTCGTTCATCTTTATTGGAGTCAGGATACTTTCTGGCTTTTTCAATATCTTTGATAGTTATCAGCCCTACCAGTTCATAATCTGCTGAAACGACAAGCAGTTTTTCAATCCGATGTTTATGGAGTAAACGCTTGGCTTCATCCATTTCAATGCCGGGTGCAACTGTTATCAAGCGCTCACGACCTCCTGTCATTAAAGCAGAGACAGGTTGGTCATAATTAGTTTCAAAACGTAAATCACGATTGGTCAAAATACCGACTAATTCGTTTCCCTGTTTGACAGGAACACCGGAAATACGATATTGTTCCATCAAGTTCAGCGCATTCCGCAGTGGTTCATCAGGTTCAACCGTAATTGGATCTGAGATCATTCCGCTTTCTGAACGCTTGACCATATTAACCTGTGTTGCCTGCTCTTCTGCACTCATGTTTTTATGAATGATGCCGATTCCACCTTCCTGAGCCATACAGATTGCAGTTTTATGTTCTGTTACTGTGTCCATGGCTGCACTTAAAAAAGGGATATTGCAGTCTAGAGTCTGGGTAATTCTGCTTTTAACAGATACTTCGGAGGGCAGTACTTTGGAGTGTCCGGGAAGGAGAAGTACATCGTCAAATGTGTAACTCTCTTCGATACGGTCTTTTAACATTTTTACTATTTCAGTGAGTCAATTCATCAAAAATTATTGACACCTAGAATCGTGCATTTCACGCTTAAAGTCAAGTTGTTTGCCGGAAACAAAAGTAGTGAATTTAGAAAAAACATACTAAAAAAAATGAGAATTATGTCTTTTGACTTGTTCACAAAATTGGATTCAGCTAGTATCTGCGAATCCACGCATGTTGTGGTTTTTTAACCTGTTGACTGGAAAAATTTTATGAACAAAATTAATTTATGGATTTTAGCAACCTTAATCATCATTTTTGGCTTTCAGAACAACGCAAGTGCTGTAAGTTGTAAAGACTTGAATACTAAGGCAAAAATCAATAAATTTATGAACAAATCGAATCAATCAAGTCCACTTTTGCAAAAAAACATTAGTGTTACGTTGATTCTGGATGCTTGCGAGGGCAAGCAGTGCAAGTCTAAAAGTAAACGTGCTGCGCAGAAAGAAACGCTGCGTATTTTAAAACTTGATAACAAGAGGCGTATTTATGCGGAAAAAGGTCCTAATTCACCGAGTTGTGTGATCCAAAGGGGAGGACGGCGATTTGTCTGTTCCAGCTGCGGAGTTGTTTCCAATGAAAACTGTCGAAGTTTCTCCTCAGACGGCAGTTCGGTTTTTCCCGGTACTAATATTGATACTGAGGATTTTACTTTAGCTGCTAGTGCAGAAAATGAGATGAAATGTTCGAAACTTAAAAATCCAAAATTTTTTAAAATTGAAACTCTAATCAAAAACGAGTCTGCAGAAAACGAACAAACATACGACAAAGTTCTGAGTTTTTACGATAAGAAAAAAGGTGTACCGATCATGATGAACTTTTATGCTGATAAAGTTCTACGTAAAGTATATCGTTTCTTTCCAAAATATTATGTAAAAGTTGACGGACAATGGTTCTCAACAGTAATGCGAGTACGTACAACATTAGGAAAAGAGAAAAAATTCATTTTTGAAACACTGACTAATGTCGACAAAAAAAATGAAAAACTAAAACTGTATCTAAATATATCAGACGATCCTGAACTCAAAAATGTACCTCCTGAATCGCTGTTCAGCACAGACTGAATATTCACAAACCGGTTCACCGGAAGTTGCATCACCTACCCACTTGACTGGAAAACAGCTCTTGCCTGTCTTGTTGTTGTCAATTCTGTTCAGCCTTGCCTTTATCTTCATTGCCTCACCTGCATATTCCCAGGAAACCAGTGAAGCTGAATTACAGCAAAGCCTTGAAGAAGATCCTCTCGCAGAAGAAGACGCAGATCTAGGCCTGGAAGAAGATCCGCTTGCAGAAGAAGACGCAGATCTTGGCCTTGAAGAAGATCCGCTTGCACAAGAAGACGCAGATCTTGGTCTGGAAGAAGATCCTCTCGCAGAAGAAGATGCAGATCTAGGCCTGGAAGAAGATCCTCTCGCAGATTCGGACACAGATCTAGGCCTTGAAGAAGATCCTCTCGCAGAAGAAGATGCAGATCTAGGCCTGGAAGAAGATCCTCTCGCAGATTCGGACACAGATCTAGGCCTTGAAGAAGATCCTCTCGCAGATTCGGACTCAGATCTTGGCTTGGAAGAAGATCCTCTCGCAGATTCGGACTCTGAGCTGGGACTTGAAGAAGATCCGTTAGCAGGAGATTTAATAAATCAGGAGACGGTTGAAGAACTGTCAGACGAAGAGGAAGAGGAAATTTTCCCGCCTAGAGTTAATTTCAGCCATGAAGTAAAAACAATGGTAGGCGGTAGTGAAACGAAGGGCTTGGCAGTTTTAGATCCTTTGCTAAGTGAAATCAAAGAACTACGTCTTGTTACTACGTACGATCAATCTGTAAAGGTACAAACATCTCCGCGGATGTATAATTATTTCCGGCTTTCTATCAGCTTTTCGCAAAACTATGAAATGGAGAAAGAACGCATCTTTGACGGATTTGCCAGCATACGTGAAATTTACTCTAATTACCGGGTTGGTTCACATCAACTACGTTACGGAACGCAGATTTTTGGTCTTGGTAAAGTGGATTTAGATAAAGTTATTGATGTGTTGCATATGAACAATATCATGGGGCTTTATACTTTTGATCCGGATGACTCCAAGGATGCGATTCCTTCAATCAGATATAATTGGTTCCGTGGAGAACACACGGCTACTTTATATCTGTCTCCGATTAGGCAGCAAACATTTGGAATGAGGTTCACCGAATTCAGGGAAGAGGTGGAAAGTACTGATGAAGAAGAGGAAGAGGATGTCTCATTTCTAAGGGATTATTATGGTTTGCAATATCAATGGACTGGAGATATTGTTGATGCTAGATTCGGAGTGTTTCACTGGTTTGACTCAAATCCGTATATAAAACTTGAATATCAGCGAATTACGGACAATGGCACGACAACTCTGCAGGGCTCATTTGAGAATATGCTTTCCAGTTACGACGAGCATGAAACTCGCTCAGATTTCTTAACTCTCGAATTAGATGCAATTTGGAGTGATATGGTATGGAAATTGGAATCAGGTTTATTTAAGAAAAGAAACTTGTATTCCTATGAAATTCCGGAAGGAAAACACATTCGGCTTTCAACTGTAAGATCACCTCATTTTGCGTTTGCAACTTCGTTTGAGAGGACATTCAAGTATTTTTATTGGCTGATGATTTATTCACATCGGAAGTCGTATGATGTGCCTGCTGACTCACACATTTTTCTTTATGAAAATGAATCTGCTCTGATTCCCCGCATAAGGGACGTGGTACGCAATCAGGTTTCCGGTGTAGCGGTTTTGAAAACACCAGACAATTCTTTGCGGATAACACTGCTGAACTATCAGACCTGGCCTTTCGTACAGCGTGGTTTTGCTTCCATCTTTACCTGGGAGCGTTTCAAGGAGGATATGGAACTTGAACTAAAATTGTTTCGTTTAGAAACAGAAAGACAAAAAATGTTAGAAAATACAATTAAGACAAATCAGATATTTTTGACATACACCCAAAAATTTACTGCAAACTGAGAACAGCATGTTTGTCCGCTTTTTCACTCAGTTAAATCAATATCCCAAATTGATTCTTTTAGTCATTCTTGCCCTCAGCGCATTCTTTTTTGTGCAGGCCAGGGACGGTCTATTTGATCCAGTCAGTGGGAGCTTACGTATCAACAGCACAGTTGAACCTTTCATTGAACGTGATTCAGGAGCCTACCAGCAATTCCTGGACGCCAGAGAGGCTTTCGGCAGTGAAGAAGTGGTCGTGATTGCTCTACACAATACAGAAAAAGAACCTGTAGGTCTCGATTATCTGTTGACACTTTCTCACTTGAAAGCAGATATTGAGACCAATGTTCCAGGGATTTCCAAAGTACTTAGTATGCTGGATATTCCACAAGCTTCAGGAAAATGCGCAGGCAAATCATATTTTCATCAAATGGGAATAGGTTCTGTTTGCCTTTCTGTTTTAGAAAAATATGAACATCAAATTTCCTGCCTGAATAGTTCCTCTGCTGATAAATCAAGCTCCGCTGAGAGTGATGACAATCTGGAAGAAAGTCTCGAAGAAAGTCTCGAAGAAGGTCTTGAGGATGAACTTGAAGATAGTCCAGAACAGAATCTGGAGGAAAGTCTTGAAGATAGTCTCGACGAAAACCTAGAAGAAAGCCTGGACGAAGATATAGCAGATTCCGGAAATTCAGAGACTGAAGTTGATGCTGAGGAAGATACATCACTGGACTGTGCTTTAGAAAAAACCGACTCAAGTCCACAAAACATACATGCTGATGCTGAAGCAACAATACGTAAAACTGTCAGCAGTTTAAAAAATCACCCTCTTTTTCAGGGAGATGTTCTCTCCAAGGATGCAAGCACTGCTGCACTGATTATCACATTTAATCCGGAATCAAAGCCTGAATCAGCTGAAACCCAGCAAATAATTAAGCAACTGTTAGTCAAGCATCAACAGAATCCTAAAATTGCTGACACCCTCCGGATTGCTTATGCAGGTCAACCACGGCAAATAAACAAGGCCAGCCGTTTGATACGACAGGATATGCAGCTCATTCTTCCAATGAGTTTACTCTTGATTGTTATCGTGCTGTTAATTGCTTTCCGAAGTATTAAAGCCGTTTTTGTACCATTGTCAGTGGTCTTATTTGGGATTCTCTGGACAGCCGGAATTATCGGCTGGATCGGAGACGAACTTAATCTCGTTACTATGGCCTGTGCACCGATCATTGTTTGTGTGGGTAGTGCGTACGTGATCAAGTTTCTCAATCAATATCAGACTGAAGCACTTGAAATGAAACAAGAAAGGAGTGCCGCTGATCCGCCTGCATCAATTCCGCAAATAATAAGCGCAACGCTAAATTCCGTAACCGTTCCTGTTACCGTGACAGCAATCACAACGGTTGCCGGATTTATCGCACTCATGGTCAGTCCAATTCCTGCTGTTCAGCAATTGGGACTCTATTCAAGCGTGGGTATTATTTCCATTAATTTATTTACACTCACCCTCGCACCGGCTTTACTGCATTATATCCATATGCCTGATTTGGCACCAACAGAAGAAGGCAGTAGTTTGCTCAATCGTTTCTTTCTACTCATTACAGAATGGCTCAGACTTCATTCCAAACGTTTGATCTGGATTTGGCTTATAATTGCTGGCTTTGCGGCATTTGGTATGCTGGGGCTCAGCATCAACAGTTCTACCAAAACTTTTCCGGCAGATAGTCAATTAGTAAAAGACTTAAAGTTGATTGAAAATGAATTGTCCGGAACTGACACTTTACGTTTATTATTCAAAGCGGAAACAGACAGTGAGGGTCAGCAGTCTTCAGCAAAAAATCCTTTGAAAACCGCAAAAACTATTTACGGACTAAAAGAGCTTCAGGACTGGTTGTTTCAGGTAAACGGTGCTACAGAAATTGATAATATAAAAGGCCTGAGAATTGATAAATTACATTCTCCGGTTGATGTCCTATCGCATTACCGTTTGGGACTTGATAAATTGAGTGACGAAGAAGTAGTGCAGTTTTTTGAAAAAACCAGTGAGAACGGGCCAAGGTTTTTAAGTACTGCAGAAGATGTTCTTCAGGTAACTATTAGAATGCGCAGCAACGGATCAACAGCATTTCTTGCACTGAGGGATTTGCTGTTGTTAAAGGTGCCGGAATTGTTACCGCATTTAAAATTTAGTTATACAGGTGGAGGAGTGCTCTCCAGCGAATCTGCGAACAACATCGCTCAAGGTCAGATAAACAGTGTATTTCTGGCATTGATCATAGTTTTCGTCATTCTATCGCTGCTTTTCCTTTCCTGGAAGATGGGTGTAATTGCCTTATTTCCGAATGTAATTACAATCCTCATATTTTTTGGTTCACTAGGCTGGCTCGACATTCCAATCGGCGTTACGATTTCAGTAATTGCAGCAATTGCTCTCGGAATTGGAGTAGACGACACAATCCATTTTTTAAGTCATTACAACGAAAATGCGAATAAATTACGTAATAAACGTGAGGCATCTTTAAAAACTTTACCAATTGTTGCACGTCCGATGCTGTTTTCAACGATAGCACTTTCAGCGGGATTTATCCTCTTCGCGCAATCTGAGATGGAATCTCAAGTATTGTTTGGTACTTTCACCGCCTTTACCCTGCTGGTGTGTCTGGCAATAGACATGACTTTTTTACCCTCGGTTGTCATGGAAACAGGTTTGATAACTGTCTGGGATTACGTTGGACTGAAATTTGATGAAGAATTTATAGGAGGAATTGATCTCTTTCAAAACATGACTGTCAGAGAAGCTAAAATAGCAAGTTTGATGGCCTACCCTGAAGACCTCAAACAAGGTGAGTTGCTTTTTTCAGAAGGAGATATAGGTGATGAAATGTATGTCATCCTCGAAGGTTCTATTTCCATCTTTCTGGAAAAAAATGGAAAACGTACAGATCTGGTCCGCTTGGAAAAAGGCAATACATTTGGTGAAATGGGACTTTTCAGAAAAGCGGAGCGTAGCGCCAGTGCAGAAGCTGCTGAAAAAACACGTTTGCTGGTTGTTAACCGTGACTGTCTTGATCCACTTAAAAAACGTAATCCAAAAATTGCAGCAAAGCTATTTTTGAATTTGGCCAACCGACTTCAATCGTCACTGAAGGACACAGATGAGCGTCTGCTGGCGCAAAAAGACTTTAACCTCACCAGTCTTGAGGCAAAATTAAACAATGATGAAAAATTAGCAGAACAGGAAATTTCGATAAAACCTGAAGATCTTTGGGAAAGTCTAGGTGCAAAATGGCGACATAAACTACAATCGTTTAGTGAAACCTATAAAGTTGCCAGAGGAAAAAGATTATCAAAAATTAAAAACGATAAGGGCGATTTCCTGTTCATTACTTCCGGAACTGTGGAAATTGCGTCAATAGTTTCAGCAAAAAACGATACGTTTTCTGTCGGTTATTGCTGGACGAGGAAAGATTTTGATTTAATCGGAGAATATTCTCTTTGTACACCAAACGAAACAGCAACTGCCCGGGCAATCGCAAGGCAGGATTCAACACTACTCCAGTTTACCGAAACTAAATTACTTGCACTGGCAAAACATGAACCACGTCTTGCCGCACAATTCCTTGAAGACGTTGTCTGTTTGCTTTCAGATCAACTTGCGATTGCTGATAAACGTTTGCAGAACCATTAGACATCTTGTAAGTAAATTTTAAATTGTTTGTAAACAATGTTAACAAGAGCTTTAAAACATCTTAACTCTGAAATAAGGCTGATCATCTGTGTGTGTTTTATTAAGTTGAAAATCATTCTATTTTGGAGTGAGTGTGTCGGTTAAAGCATCCATCAAAATTCTTGTTGCAGGTGAATTTGCAGCGTCCCGGAAGGTCTTGGTTTATACTCTTGAACAATTGGGTTTTGACAATTTGGAAGAGGTAACGGACGCTTACTCTGCCTTGGTAAGACTTAAATCAGCGCTTTTTGAACTGGTGATTACAGACTGGGAAATGTCGAAAATGAGCGGACTTCAATTATTGCAGCAAATCCGTGCAGATCCGGAGCTAAAGCAGATTCCTGTTTTAATGGTGTCAGAAGATACTAATCCGCAAAACATAGTTGCAGCAACTAAAGCAGGAGTTAATGCTTATTTAATTAAACCCTTTGAGCTCGCTTCTTTTGCAGAAAAAATGGAGAATATTTTTCGCTAAGCTGTTAAAACCACTTTATTTTAAGCTACGCTACTTTTAATAGCGAACACTGAACTCACGAAATTCTTCGATTCCTCGAGTAATCTTTTCAATCCCGCTCACATCTGCTGCAGGCGGTCCCTGATAGCACCAGTTTACAAAATCATCTACCACGACAGTTTCTCCCTGCACTGCGACAAACACTGAGCCGTCACGCTGGTTTTTGACATAACCTTTAAGGCCCAGTGATTCAGCTTTAAGTTTCACTGAATAACGGAATCCGACACCTTGGACTTTTCCGGAAATTATCAAATCGCATCGTTGTTCAGTTAGCATTCCACCTTAGTTTTTGTGTTCTTTGCTTCTTTGATGATAAATTTTATTCGCGTTATTTATGAGTAATTCGGCACTATTTCTCAGCGGCTGTTTCCACAAACGTATTATCCTGTCAGCAAGCAGTCTTATATCTTCAGCTATTTCAGCAGAAGGGCTTACTTTGTTCAATGTTTCACGTTGTTGAAATGTCATCGATACTGCAGGGTCATCAAAAAGACAACCAATAAAGTCAGTTCGCAACAACAAATTATGCTTGAGAGTGTTTTCCAATGCCGGGAGTAGAGTTAACTCATCAGGGGATTTACACTTATTAAAAACAATCCGCGGTCTGTAACTACTCCATTTTAATTCTGCTTGCTGCGCGACTTGAAGATCAATTAAAGCAAGTTCATCCAGCAGACCTCTTACTGTCAGAATTTCTTCCCTGACAGAAAGGTTGTATGATTCCTTCAATTTTTTCTCAAGGAAAGTATTTTTAGGCAAAGAACGTTCAATTACGCGGAAAGCAAACAGTTTGAGAAAAGTCAGCATATTCATGATTGAAGTATGCTCAGTTGTCGTGACAAGCATCCCAAGCTGCGTCATACCGAAATAATCCAGGGTGTTGTATGCACTTCCGCTGCCGAGGTCCAGAATAAGATATTCACAGTTCAACTGCTTCAGATTGTAAATCAACCGCATCTTTTGCGCATGATGCATGTTTGCCAGGAAAGGACTTCTAACATCACCAGCGAGGAACTTTAAATTCTGAACATCGGTTGTGACGAGTAAGTCCTGCAGTTTTGCAGTACGCGCCCGCAAAAAGTCACCGATACCGGGATTTATGTTATTTAAGCCAAGACAGGTATGCAGATTTGAAGCACCAAAATCAAGGTCTGCAACAACAACCTTTTTACCTTGTTCTGCCAACGCAATTGCCAGATTAGCCGCAACAAAGCTTTTGCCAACCCCGCCTTTTCCACTTGCAATCGGAATGATGGTACTGCTCATAACAGAAACTTGATCAGATTATCAACTTAAAAAACAAATACTTGCGGCAGTTGCCATGTATCTTATGAAATAAAACATCTTCCAAAAAGCTTAGTTCAGCTTTCACTCAATTTCGGCTCAGTCAGCTTCTTCTCGAAAAAAACCACATCCGGATGCGGATTGTGGTAATACGGGTCTGTTTCAGCAAAACCGAGTGATCTGTAAAGTCCTTGTGCGGAATCCATACTGCTCAAGGTGTCGAGCACAATTTTGGAATAATTACTTTCATTTGCGAATTTAAGAATCTTTTCCGCCAATAATCTACCTAAACCTGTACCGCGATAAGCAGGTTTGATGTAGAGTCGTTTCATTTCGCAGACTGTATCATTCAATGGACGCAGACCAACACAACCGCCACAATCCAACTCATCCCAAGCCAGTAGAATGCAGCCTTTGGGAGTTGCGTATTTCCCAGGCAGGTTTTCCAGCTCCTCGTCAAAACCTTGAAAACATAAACTAAATCCTAAAGTCTCTGCATATTCTAAAAACAGCAGGCGGGAAATGTCAAAATCACTTTGACTCTCAGCAAAATTTATACGAAGCGGCATCTATAAAAAAGTGGTTAGAGTTTATGGCTGAGGAAAAAACTCCTGAACTAATTATTTGTCATCTCGAACGAAGAGCGAGATCTTAAGAATATCAGTGTTTAACATAAAACAGATTTCTCGCCTTGTAAGCAATGACACGATTTTATGAGTATTTACTGGTTA
>Ga0233427_10000719_pt1 | contig 40055 bp, 28 predicted proteins | sample SI_118_April2016_5_FD_179885 | JGI IMG/M metagenome (GOLD analysis project Ga0233427, IMG submission 179885) | Seawater microbial communities from Saanich Inlet, British Columbia, Canada - SI_118_April2016_100_MG | ecosystem: Environmental > Aquatic > Marine > Inlet | place: Canada: British...
GACGAAGCAGCGCCCACCGCGGAGCCCATGCTTTCGGATCCTGCCACGGTCGCAATGAACGACGCACTCATGCGTCGCCGAACACTGGCTGCGGCGGCACCCGACCTTATTCAGACTACAGAAATGCCAAGCGCCATTGCCCTTGAGGGCGCAGGGAACGGTTACGCCGTTCAGCTGGGAGCTTTCGGAGTGGAAGAAAACGCCGACCGATTTGCTGGGAGCCTGCGAGGGCGGGGCTACGACCCTTTGGTCGTGGCTGCCCGAAATCGCTCTGGACAGTGGATCAAGCGCGTTCACCTTCAGCTGTTCGAGAGCGAAGCCTCAGCCCTCCTCGCGGCAGAGAGCTTCAGCTCGCACGAAGGGATTCCGGCCGTAGTGGTTCCGTTTGAAGGACAGCGGTGAACCTGATGACGATCCGCCGCGGCGTCTGCCTACTCTCACTGCTCTGCCTAATCGGCGCAGCGGGGTGTGCGACCATGGTTTGGACTCAGCGCTTCGAGGTCGTTGCTGCGCCGGACGCCAATCGGAGGAGTCCGGTGCCCGTGGACCTGGCGCTTGTACGCACGGAGGCTCTGGTCCCCGTGGTCACCGAAATGAGCGCTCGCCAGTGGTTCGAAAACCGCGAACAGCTTGTGCGCGACCACCCGGAAGACATCGTATATCACAGCTGGGAGTTCGTTCCTGGGCAGGTGGTCGAATTCGACCGGCTCCCCTTCCCGGACAGAAAGGGCTACGCGCTGGTGGTGTTTTCGGATTACCTCTCGGAAGGGGTACATCGACTTCGGGTGGACCCACTCAAGGAGTTTCGCCTTGTTCTCCGGGTCGAGGGATTCGAAATCGAGAGCATCCGGTGATCACTAGACTCACTGATTCACAGCATTCAGGATTGCACTAAGCATGATTGACGGAAAAGATCTGCCCGACGCGATCCAGTGGCACGAAGGCATGCTCCTGGCACCCCAGCATTTCCAACAAGCGGACCTCCGCAGCGAAGGACTGGTCCACTACCACATGGGTATCGCGGCTCCGTTTCATTGGGGAGTCCGGACGCTGAAATACGACGACCGGGCACTTGCCAGCGGTGTGTTTCAAATCACTCAGATCGAGGCCCTCCTTCCGGACGGCGTGCTCGTCAACACGCCACTCCAGGTCGACCTCAACTCGTTCGTGGAAAACCAAGGCGGTCGTGGTGAGCTAACCATCCATCTGGCCGTTCCCGCACGTCGTGGGCCAACTGAGCCGGTGGCAGGGAGTGTACCCCGCTACGCATCGGTCGAGGGTTACCCTGTAGCTGACGAGCACCTGGGCGAGGGCGCAGTTCGCATCCCTCGCCTTCAGCCCGCGGCTCAGCTTCTCGTCACTGAGACGCCTGCCGAGAAGTACACGAGCTTCCCGATAGCGAAAATCATCCTCGAACGCGGCAACTTCGAGGCAACTGATTTCGCCCCCCCGGTTCTCGCCGCAGATGCGGTCGGATACCCGGGCACGGCTGTCTCCGAGCTGGCACGAGCCGTGCGCGAGAAGTCACGCTTTCTCTCAGATAAGGTCAGGGCGTCCTCAGCGATGGTCCGCGGAGACAAGATCCGCGACCTCCAAGGTATGGTCGAGAAGCTATTCGTAGGCCTGCCACCCCTTGAGGCACTGCTTGCCGTCCGCGGCACACATCCGTTCCACATCTATCAGGCGCTAACCGCCCTGGCGGGGCACATGGCCGGGCTCACGCCCGGGCTGCTGCCGACAGGGTTCAAGCGCTACGACCACAACAATCTGCGCGACTCTTTCGACGAAGTCCTCGGGTTTTGCTACCGAATGGTGAACAGCGTCGAGCAGGCTTACGAGGTGATCGCGTTCCAATTCGACCGCGATGCCTTCCGCTTGCGTCTGCGCTCGGCATGGAGCGGCACGAGCGCCGTCATCGGGGCCGTCGGAGCGCCTGGCGCGACAGAGAGCAGCGTGCTGTCCTGGGTAATGGAAGCACGCGTCGGCACCGCTGACCGAATTAAGTCCATCGAGGACAGGCGCATCCGAGGCGCGAAGCGCACACGGATCGATTCAGACGACGATCTGGGCTTGGTACCAAGTAGCGGGGTCCTCCTCTTCAGAATTGAACTCGATCCGGAGTTCGTAACAGATGAAGAAGTCCTCACGCTCTCGCATCCGGCTGAACGGCAAGGACGTGAGCGGCCGGCCGAAATCGTCTTCTATGCCCCGGATCAGGTCAACGTATGACCGACGGGTGGTCGCATCGGATCCTGGCGAGCGCATTCCGGGATTTTTACACCAGCCTCTCTGAAATTGGGGCGGATATCGAGGCGGATCCGTGGCACTTCACCAAACGAGCCGGTGAAGCCTCGGAAGACCGCACGGCCGCCCATTCCAAGGCTGTGGCTCGCGTGCGTACCCACCTGCATGACTTCCTCAAGGGACAGGCTCGGGAGCTGACACGTTCGCTCGGGCCAGAAGGTATCGATTGGATGGACGAGGCCCAGTACGTCATGGCCTCACTCGCTGACGAGGTCCTCGTAAACATGGAGTGGGAAGGACGCGAGGCATGGTCCCGCGAGCTCCTTGAGACGCACATGTTCGGCTCCCACGTGGCAGGCGAACAGGTGTTAGAACGAGCGGAGGCACTCCTCGCCGAGGGCGACGACGCCAACTGGGACATGGCTTGGATCTACCTCTCCGCGCTCTCTCTCGGCTTTTTGGGCAAGTATCGAGGCACACGCGACTCCGGCGGCCTGCAAAGCCTTCGCCGCCGCCTCCTCAACTTCGTCACCCGGGGCCGAACAACGCTCGCAGACGATATCGATCCGCTGTTTTCGCAACCGACGGAAAGCACGCTCGTTTCGACCGAAAATCTGCGGCTGCCTCCGGTGCGGCGCTGGGTCGCGGTCCTTCTTGTCATGATCGGGAGCTATCTCGTCCTCTCCCATTTTGTTTGGACTGACGTCTCGCAGGGAATTCGTGATGTAAGTGCCGATGTAGCCCGCGCGACGGCGGAGGCTGGCCGGTGACCGAGATCCTGAACTTCCTGACCGAGCACTTCAGGACCGTACTGGCCGTGCTCATCATCACGGTGATCGCGGTCGTGGTGTTCATCGTGATCGTGCTCAGGCGCTCGCGAGAAAAGCCGGACGAGAAATCCAAGACAGTTAAGGCTCCCGAGGAGATGCCTGCTCCGATTGCGTCCATGACGCAGGCCGCTGACTTGGAGCTGTCGTTCCGACGTGGCATGAAAACGCTTCGCGGCGTCACCTCCGGCGCCGGCTACCGCTATCGCATCCCCTGGTACATGATGCTGGGGCCCACCGGCAGTGGGAACAGCACCTTCCTTCGGCAGATCCCCCTGCCGCGTCGAGTCCAGGGCAATGCAGACCTTTCGGCGGCCAGCCACACGGTAGGGTGGCACTTCTTTGACGGCGGCGTGGTGCTCGACGTCACCGGGAGCGTGGTCCTCAAGAAGGACCTGACTTCAGACGAGAGGGGCTGGCAACGGCTGCTGGCGCTCCTAAAACGACACCGCCCCGAACGGCCTATCGACGGCGTGGTCCTGACGCTATCCGCAGCAGACCTTCGATCCTGGCGCGGCCGTTCAAAGGAAGAACTCCGTGAGATCGGCGGAGCCCTGTTCCGCCGTCTGCGCGAAGCTCAGGCCGAACTGGGGGTCCGATTCCCCGTCTACGTCCTCCTGACGCAGGCCGATCGCCTCCCCGGATTCTCCAGTTTCGTCAACGCCGTCCCTCGCCGTTTCCATCAAGACATCTTCGGCTGGTCGAGTCCATACTCGCTGGAAGCTTCGTTCAGGGAGGAGTGGGTGGACGAGGCGCTCGACGGGATCGCCGATTCCCTGAGAGACCGGTCCACTGAAGTCCTCGCTTCCCGCACCCAACTCGCAGACGCCGACGCCGTCTTCCGCTTTCCGGACGTCGCCGACGAACTCCGCTGGGCTACGCGCACCATCCTCGCAGAGGTATTCGAGGACAGCGCCTACCACGAGAGCTTCTTCCTCCGAGGTGTCTACTTCTCCGGGATGGTCGAGAAGGGCGAACAGGTTGAGGCCGAGCATCCAAAGAATTTGGCCGGGGAGTTCGACAACCAAGTTCTTTCGGAAGAGACCACCGTGTCTTCGGACTCGGCAGCAATGTCCAACGAGCGCATTGCTCAAATGGATGAACTCCTGAGCGATCAGCTCAACGAGATCATGCATCGTCAGGACTTCAAATCAGTTGTGGAAGAGCATCACGAGGAATCGGTTTTCTCCAGCCGCCTCTTCACTCAGAAGATCTTCCCAGAACGAGGATTGGCACGAGGCTTTGCCAAGGGATTCCTAGACCGAAACCGAGCCATTCGCTGGATCCAGGTCGCGGCAGCTCTTCTCGTGCTGGTGGGCCTTCCTGGGATGTTCTTCGGGCAGGCGTCACTCCGACGCGACGCTGGCCCACTGATCGAGTTGCTCGACTCGGTCGGGACCAGCATCACCGAACAGTTCGGCGAGGATCAAGCAGGATTGTCGCAGGCCGCTGAAGAGAGAGCCGTGCGCTCCCTTCTTGAGCAAATGTCGAGCTTGGAAGCTGGCCCATTCAGGTCTGTCTTCCTACCGACTTCGTTTTTTGACGACCTGGACCAGCACATCCAGGAAACCATGACGGAGGGGTTCCAAGACGTAATCTTGCCGACCTTCCGAACAGGCATCACCGAGTGGGCCGACACGATGACCGACAAACAGTGGGCAATGACACTGGGTGGCCGGATCCCACTGGATGATTCGGATCAGTTGGTCCGAATGACCAATCGGTTCCAGGAGTACGAAGTGCTGGTCGGATACCTGAGCGAAATCGGGCAATTCCTGGAGAACGCCGACCGCTTCAATCGGCTTTCGGGCCTCGGGGCGGGAGAACTCCAGGTCTTCGCAGATCTCTTCTTCTGGTACTACGAAACCCAGCTACCGCAGGACTTCTTCGAAAACGACGAATTCTATCGCGCCGGCCTAGCAGGTGCATCGGTACTCCCGGTCGGCACAGCTGATTGGGCGGGCTTCGAAGTCAGAGCAACCGAATCCGCGACCTTCTTGCTGGAACGTTTTTACCAGCGCCTCCTTAATGCGGTGGAGGGGCTCAAACAAAGTTTTTTCGCTGGAGCGTCCAATCCGGCATTCACCGCGTCCGACCTACGCCAACTTTGGCAAGATGTCGGGCAGGTCCATGACCTTCTGGTGTCTTCGGACAGCATGTGGTTCGATACCGAAGCTCCCCTCGTCCCTGTGCTCCAGGTCATGCTCGATTCTATTCCGGTGAATCCAGACCTGATGGACCGAGCCGCTTTCCAAACCCTCTTCACGCAGGCCTTCGATGCGACACGGAGGCGGCACCTAACAGAGCTTTCTAACGGGCTGGCCCTCCTGTCGAGATCACTGCCAGTCCAGGCGGACTCCACCGGTCGGGTAGCGCCAAGCAGTGGCACTCGCATCGACCTGGCCCCGCGCCTCGGTGCGCTCCGCATAGCGCTGGCCAGCCTACTCAACCGTGGCTTCATGGCTCCTATAGGCGGCGTGGGCGGCCCTCCGCAACCCATGCTGGGCGGCCGGCCGACCTGGAACATGGGTCCCCTGGAAGAAGCTCTCGGCTACTTCGCTGAATACCAGGCCGCTCGCGGGGATACCCCCACAGGAGTCCCGCCGGAGCTCCGCGGATTGGCCCTAGGCGTGGCGGGTCGCTCCCTCGAGGAGCGCGTGCGGTGGTCCTTAAGCCGGGCGATGACGTTCGAGGTGAGTGTCGGAGGCGAAGGCCGGGCGTGGCAGGAGGAGGAACTCCAGGCTCGCCTGGCGGGATTCGATCAGGCCGCGCGCAGACTCGTCGGAATGTTGGAGATGGACGAGCAAGTCGGTGGGACTCCTGCCGGGACCGCCGTGGCCGAGGCCATCATCCTCGAAGCTTCCGACCTGCTCAGCGAAATCGACATGCTTCTGAGCAGCGCCCGTCTATATGAGCCGGTGAACGGAAACCTCGCTGTGTGGCGTGGTACCCGGCCTGCCTCTCTGGTCGGTTTCGGAGTACCCGACGCGGCCGGGCTCGAAGCCTATCTGGCCCAGCAGCGACAGTCACTGAAGATGCTAGCTGAGTATGCCGCACCCGTGTTGGGATATCTCGCCCTCCCGCCCGTTACAGAGCTTCTCCGCTACGACGGCCGGCGAATCGCACCTGGCACGGACAACCTCATTCAGCGCTGGCGCACCATTGTGCGCACCCTAGACGAGCACGAGAACAAGGCCCCGGGGAACGAGCTGGACGCGATGGAGCAGTTCGTCCGACAGGACATGGGGATCGCCACACTGTCTCAGTGCGGCTCGGGCGGTGTGACTGAGAGCGGAGCACCATCCCAAAGCTACTTCGGGTCGGTCGAGCGTCAGTTGAGAACGTCGCTCGCAGACCGGTGCCGTGACTTGGCCCGGATGGCTCTCTTAGGCGGGTACAACCAGCTCGCCCAGTTCCACGGCGAACGGTTGGCTGGCCGATTCCCGTTCGCCGACCTGGACACGCGGCCGGATGCGCCGGATGCCGACGTCGAGTCCGTGTTGGAGTTCCTCGAACTATGGGACCAGGTCACTGCCCCGCTCGACGGAGACCCCATCACGGTTGTGCAGACTCTCCTGGACGATGTAGTGCCCGTCGACTTCTTCCGCCAAATGGTGGAGATCCGAGCACTTCTCGGTCCGGTGGTATTGCCGAACGAAGAAGGAGTCCCCGGCGCCCTGGACGTCCGAACCCAAATGAGGACGAACCGGGATTCCGAGCTTCGAGCCGACCAGATCGTCGAATGGCGCTTGAGCCTAGCCGGCCAAGCGGTGACCTACCAAGGCGCCGGCGGAGTCGGAGAGAGCACATGGCGAGTGGGCGATGTTGTTGCGCTGAGTCTGACGTGGGCGTCAGAGTCTGCGCGGCGCCCTGTTCGTCAATCCGCGAGTCAGGCAATCTCTGTGGACGACGCAACCGTCACGTGGCGGTACGCTGGACCGTGGGCGCTGCTCAGGCTTCTCATGGAGCACCGTCCTGACGCTGCGGCACTGACCGGCGATCCAATCGTCGACCGTTCCACGGTCAATCCCAGAATCGTCACCAGGGCCCGGGACGCGGTGTCTGAGACAGCAGATCCGGTTGATGGGCTCGCGAGCGTTTTCATTCAACTCGGACTGACTCCCTCAACAGGTGGCGGAACCGTCATCTTCCCTCGTTTTCCGACTCGCCCGCCCCCACCCGCGGGTCGATAAGTAGCCGCAGGCCCTGCCCGACTTCAGGAACATTTGGCGCAACCCAGAAACGTATGTAGTCGGAATTCCTTGCGCGCGAGCGTCCCTTGTCGGATAATGTTGTCCCCCCTCCAACGGGGTAGTTTTTTTTTCGCCGAAGAATTGCGGCTGCTGGAAGACACTAAAGTGAGCTCTGACGACTAAATGATCGCCGAACAACAGGTGGTCGCCCTTGAGGCGCTCCTGCGTCCCGTTCCCGGGGCGGACCCATCGGGTCGTTCATTGCAGTACGATGAGATTTACGATCGCATCAAGGATGCGAGACGAGCGGACGACTCGGTCGCGACCCGGGGGATTTGGGATCGGGACCTAAAGTCGGCGAATTGGAAGGAGGTCAGGCAACTCTGCGAAGATGCTCTGATTCAAGAAACGAAGGACCTTCAGATTGCGGCATGGCTCATGGAGTCATGGCTCCATCTAGAAGGGTTGCCCGGGCTACGGCGTGGGATGGAAGTGCTGCTCCAGTTGTCGGAGAGTTATTGGGAGATGGTCCACCCCGAGATTTCGCAGGGGATCGACTTCCGGATTGCTCCTTTCGTCTGGATCAACGAGAAAGTACCCGCTTCATTCGGACAGCTGGTTGTGGTGGATCCACAGACTGACCAGAGCTCTGAGGCGACGTGGGATGAGTGGAATCGAGCCTTGTGGCTCGACAAGGTAGGGGCCCGAAGCCCCGATGATGAGGAACTCAAGGCGGAGATCGCCGAGTCTCACAGCATCGAGTCGTTTCGGGGGCTTTGCCGGAAGACGCCGGAGTCGTTCTTCCGTGACACCTCAGCTGTACTTGAGGACGCGATCGAAACGACGCGGGCATTAGAGAGCTTTTTGGATGACAGGCTGGGAGACGAATCCCCGAGCTTGGTTCGATTCAGGGAAGGACTCGCAGAGATCCTGACCTGGATCAGCGTAGTGATGAAAGAAGGGAGCTTCAGACCCGACATCGTGGAGGTACCAGTGGATACGAAGGAGGAGGAAGGCAGCGAGCCAGCATCCGTTTCGTCTGGCAACGTACCGTCCGTCGCCGAATCGGGTGCGATCCGCAGTCGGCAGGAGGCCTACCAGGTGCTGCTCAATGCAGCACGGTATCTGAAGCAAGTCGAGCCTCACAGCCCGACGCCTTATTTAGTGATGAAAGCAGTCTCGTGGGGTGACAAGACCCTCGATGACTTGTTACGCGAATTCGTTCGGAAAGGACTTAATCTGGAGGCGCTGTTCACGTTCCTCGGAATCGACCAAGGAGTCGAAGAAGAATGAACGCTGAAGCGGCTAACAAACCGGTGAGGAAAGCCCTCCCGGACTTACGAGGCACGGATCGTGATTACGACCCGCCCCGTTTTCAATCCTGGCCGATGGTGAGGAGATAACCATGGCAGAAAGCACGCAGCATACGCTGGACCGAGTGCGCCCGCCCAGGGTGCAGATTACGTACGACGTCGAGATCGGGGACGCGATCCAGAAGAAGGAACTCCCCTTCGTCATGGGCGTGATTTCTGATCTGGCAGGCAAGCCCGCCGAAGCACCCGCTCCGATGAAAGAGCGCAAGTTCGTCCAGGTCGACCGTGACAACTTCAATGATGTCATGAAGTCAGTCGGCCCGCGTCTCGCGTTCCAGGTCGACAATCAGCTCACCGACGAAGACAGCAAGTTCAACGTCGAGCTGAATTTCGAGTCGATGGAGGACTTTGATCCGGTATCCGTAGTTCAGCAGGTCGAGCCACTTCGGAAGCTGTTCGAGGCGCGTCAGCGTCTGAGCGACCTCCGCGCTAAGCTCGATGGTAACGACGACCTCGATCGCCTACTGATCGAGATTGTCGAGAACACGGATGGCCTCAAGGAGATCCAGGAAGCGACGGCTCCGGCCGAGGACGACGCCGAGTAATTTCCGGTGTCCGACTTCAAGCGACCAGAAACGTAAACGTCACAACATTAGATCTAGAGAGGGTCAGATGGCAAAAGAACAAGCGGCCTCCGAAGGAGGGGGCGCTGCGACCGAGGACATGAGTATCCTCGACCGGATCATTTCCGAGGGCAACATGGCGCAGGACGACGCCCAGGCCGAGCATGCAAAGAATTTGGTCGGTGAGTTCGCCAACCAGATTCTTTCGGAAGAGATCACCGTGTCTTCGGACTCGGCAGCAATGATTAACGAGCGCATTGCTCGAATTGATGAACTCCTGAGCGACCAGCTCAACGAGATCATGCACAGTCCGGATTTCCAAGAACTTGAAGGAAGCTGGCGCGGACTGTCGCACTTGATCTCGAATTCCGAGACGGGCGCACGACTGAAGATCCGTGTCTTGGCTGCCAGCCAGAAGGAAATTCAGGACGACCTCGACAAGGCTGTCGAGTTCGACCAAAGTCGGCTGTTCAAACTCCTCTACGAAGAGGAATACGGCACCTTCGGTGGTAACCCGTACAGCTGCCTCTTGGCCGACTTTGAGTTCGGTCGTCACCCACAGGACATCGCGCTACTCGAGAAGCTCTCGAACGTAGCAGCGGCGGCCCATGCCCCGATGATTGCGGCGGCAAGCCCCAAGATGTTCGACCTCCAGAGCTACACCCGTCTCGGTGCACCTCGCGATCTCGCGAAGGTTTTCGAGAGCTCTGAGTTGATCAAGTGGAACTCGTTCCGTGCAACTGAGGATTCGCGATACGTCTCGCTCGTGCTTCCGCACATCCTCATGCGCCTTCCGTACGGCCCCGACACGAAGCCGGTCGACGGCTTCAACTTCGTCGAGGAAGTCGATGGACGGGACCACCAGAAGTACCTCTGGGGGAACGCAGCATGGGCCCTCGGTGAGCGGATCACCAACGCTTTCTCGCTTTACGGCTGGACAGCGGCAATCCGTGGCGTAGAAGGTGGCGGTATGGTCGAAGGCCTGCCGGCGCACACCTTCAAGACGGACGAAGGTGACGTCGCGCTGAAGTGCCCGACCGAAATCGCGATCACTGATCGTCGTGAGAAAGAGCTGAACGACCTTGGCTTCATCTCACTGTGTCACTGTCAGGGGACCGACTATGCGGCATTCTTCGGTGGCGCATCGGCGCAGAAGCCAATGGTGTACAACACGCCACAGGCCAATGCGAACGCGCGTATCTCGGCACAGCTTCCGTACGTCATGGCAGCCTCCCGCTTCGCACATTATCTGAAGGTAATAATGCGTGATAAGGTTGGAAGCTTCATGACGCGTGGGAATGTCGAGACGTTCCTGAACCGTTGGATCGCCGACTATGTGCTCATCAACGATGATGCACCGCAGTCGGCGAAGGCCTCCTACCCGCTCAGTGAAGGACGTGTAGATGTGGTCGAGATTGCAGGTAAGCCGGGAAGCTACGCGGCTACCGTCTACCTCAAGCCGCACTTCCAGCTTGAGGAACTCACGGCTTCGATGCGACTCGTCGCGGAGCTGCCGCCACCAGCTGGTGGCTGATCAATGAACGGAGTCCGGTGAGGGGCGGGATCTTTCCGCTCCTCACCGGGTCCCGTGGCATAGCCACGTTTACTAAAGCGAAATACCCTGAGGAGGGTTGATGGACATCGTTCTCATGAAGGTCACGGACGTTCCGGGCCAGACACAACTCAACGGATATAAAGATCACATGGAGCTGTTTAGTTACAGCCATGGGATCGCGCAGCACGTGACGGCCAACGTCTCGAACACGGACCGTACCACCGGCCGTCCGATGCACCAGGACTTCAGCGTGACCAAGGACGTCGATAAGGCGAGCCCGTCACTGCTGCAGGGGTGTAACGAAGCCAAAGTGTACAAAGAGGTTTTGATCACCATTGCCCGTAACGACAGTGGTGCTGTGGTGAAGCTGTTCACGTACAAGATGGAAGACTGCATCATCTCGAGCATCGCAGTGGGCGGCGGCGGCGGCGGTAAGCCGACCGAATCGATCGCGATCAACTACGCGCGTATCGAGTGGACCTATTTCGCCCAGAAGGAAGAGGGTGGAGCAGGCGGAAACGCGGTTGCCAAGTGGGACGTGAGCCTGAACAAGGCCGTATAACCTCTTGGCCTTGCCTCGCGACTCTAAGTCTACCGAGGGTGCCCGGGCGCTGTTGTTCGATCGACTCGTCGATTTTGATCCGACCGAGCCGGTCGAACAGCAGCCTCTCCGGGTCCTTGACACCAACGGGGTCCGTGAGTCGGTCCAGAGGGAACTCGGCCGACTCCTCAACACTCGCTCCCCCACCCAGCCTGGCGAGCTGGAAGGCCGTGCCTGGACAGTGTTGGACTGGGGGCTCCCCGATTACTCTGGGTGGTATACGCGCTCACCACCCTCCCACCTGCGACTTTCCCGGCTCATCGAAGCTGCGATTCGCGCCTTCGAACCCCGTATGGTAGACCCGAAGGTCAGCGTTGAACTCTCCGATGGGAACAATCGGTCACTGCAAGTCTGGATCGAAGGGACTATTCGCATCGGCACGCTGCTCGAACCTGTCTCCTTTCCATTGGCACTCGAAGCTCGTGCCTCACGACGATAGGCCATGGCAGACGACGCCCGGGAAGAACTCCTACAGTACTATCAGGCCGAACTCACCTACCTGCGTGAGAAAGGGGCGGACTTTGCTGACCAATACCCCAAGGTCGCCAACCGCCTAGAACTGAGTCCGGACGAAAGTCCTGATCCTCATGTCGAACGGCTCTTGGAGGCTTTCGCCTTCCTAACGGCCCGCGTCCAACGCAACCTCGATCAGCAGTTCCCTGAGATCACAACCGCGCTGCTAGAGCTGCTCTATCCCCACTATCTGGCTCCGGTACCATCGATGACGGTGGTGCAGTTCAAGCCCGACCCAGAACAAGGGATCTTGACCACCGGGTACGAAGTCGCCCGCCACACCTCCATGTATGCCGAAGCGCACGGAGCCGGTGGCCTATCGGCCCGTTTCCGCACGTGTTATCCCGTCACGCTCTGGCCTGTAGAGGTCAGCTACGGAGGAATGGAATCGACCAATCAGTATGATTTCCTGGATGGTCGGGGTGATGTGGTGAAGGTGATCCGGATCCGAGTCGAGGCGGACGGCGTCCCCCTCAAAGATCTCGAGCTCGACTCCCTCCGCTTCCACTTCAATCGTGACCTGAAGGCGGCCACCGACCTCCACGAACTCGTCTTCGCCAACTTGGCCGGGGTAGTCGTGTTACCGGAGGGTGCAACACACCCCATCGAACTCGGGCCGGATGACGTGCAGGAAGTCGGGTACGGGGAAGACGAAGCGGTACTGCCCTACCCTCGCCATGCCCACCCGGGATACAGGCTACTGCAGGAGTACTTCACCTTCCCTCGTAAGTATCTCTTCATGGATGTGAAGGGACTCAGACCAGCGTTGAAGGGGAATCACTTCGACATACTGCTTCTCCTCAGTCGGGCGCCCGAAACCGACCTAATGGTGGATACGGACACGTTCGCGTTGGGTTGTACCCCAGCGGCGAATCTGTTCCCGCACACCAGCGAACCCATTCGGCTCGATCAGAAGAAGTCCGAGTACAGGCTCGTCCCCGATGCCCATCGGGAGGGGAGTACGGAGATTCACACGGTGGTGTCCGTGTCATCCTCTGAAGACAACTCAGATGAGACCCGACGGCTGCATCCCTATTACTCGTTCGATCATCACGCCGCTCACGAAAAGACTGAGGCCTTCTGGGTCGTACGTAGGACGGGAACAGGCCGGCGGGACATGCCGGGTACCCAGATGATGCTCTCGCTCGTGGATCTGGAATTCGATGCTCGGGTTCCGGCAGGCGATACGATTTACGCCCACACTCTATGCACCAATCGCCGACTGGCAGAGCAACTCCCTGCCGGCGCAAAGTTGACCACGGAGACAGGGGCACCTGTCCAGTCCATCGTGGCCATGAACAAACCGACGCCGCAGCTCGACCCATCCCTAGGTGGCGAAACCCGATGGCGGCTCGTCTCACACTTGTCGCTAAACCACCTGTCACTAAAGGGTGGTCCCGACGGGCTGGCCGCACTCAAAGAGATCCTTCTCCTTTACGCTCAGTACGACAGCCAGTCAGCGCATAGACAGATCAACGGGATTCGCGAGATGCACACCCGACCGATCGTCGAGCGACTCGGCCACGAGGCCTGGCGTGGCTTCGCTCGAGGCACTGAAGTCCGTCTGGTGTTAGATCCTTCGGCATTTCCAGGCTCCAGTCCATTCCTATTTGCATCAGTGCTCCGGCATTTCATAGCATTGTACGCTTCACTAAATTCCTTTACCCGCACCGTGGCTGAGGACAGCCGGCGACCTGGTGAAGTTTGGAAACAATGGCCCGCTCTGGCAGGAACCAAAGACTTCCTGTAGTCGAAGAACTACAGCAGGCAGGTTACGCATTTGATTTTTTCCAGGCGGTTCGCCTCCTGGAGACGATGCGGCCGGAGGCTGTACCGATCGGTACCGGTGCTGACCCCTCACTTGAGGCGATCCGCTTCCGTTCAGACCCGACCCTCTCCTTCCCTGCGAGTGAAGTTCTTGACGTCAGCCTCCCAGATGGAGAAGACGATGGGCCCGCAGAGGTCCTCGTCAGCTTTCTTGGATTGGCAGGGAGTCAGGGGCCCCTCCCCCGGCCCTTCACCGAGCTGTTGTTGGATCGGCTCGCGGCTGGAGACACCGCCACACGAGACTTCCTAGACATCTTCAATCACCGGCTCGTTTCCCTCCTGTACAGAGCAAAGGAGAAGCATCGAGTCGGAATGAGGATCCAGTCTCCGGAGAAGAGTCGGGTAGCCGATATGGGGCTATCCCTGATCGGAATGGGAGCCGATGCGCTGCGCGATCGAATGGACGTCGCGGATCGCTCACTTCTCTTTTACGCCGGCACGCTCTCCCATAGCCGACGCACCGCTGTCGGCTTGGAAGGACTTCTGTCGGACTATTTCGCCCACGCACTTCAACCCGATCCAGGCCGCCCTACTGGGCGCATAAGGGTCCGGGAGTTCATCGGGCGCTGGCACGAGCTTGGCGAGGACCAAGGAACGGTGCTCGGCATGCGTGACGGACGTTGCGTCCTGGGCGTAGACGCGGTCATGGGCGGTCGCGTCTGGGATCAACAAGGGATGATCGAAATCGTCGTGGGCCCGGTCGATTTCGATGCCTTCGAGCGCTTTCTTCCCGGAGGCGATTCCCTCGGCCCGCTGACCGACATGGTGAGTTGGTACCTTCGCGACGATCTCGATTTCGCGGTACGCCTGATCTTAGAAAGAGAACAGGTTCCGGGCACTGTTTTGACCACTGGCTCCACGTCTTCTCGGTTAGGACTCACCTCCTGGCTCAAGACTCGAGATTTCGCAGAGGACGCGGACGACGTGATCCTGGGCTGGCCCCTCGGCATGGGTACACGCACGCACGCCCCGTCCGAGACCGGAGCACGTTCCTGAGCGAGTCCAGTTCACTGACTCGTAGGCTCTTCAAGGTCGAGCCAGGCGAAGGTCGTAAGGTCCTGATGTTCGCGGCACTCGCGGGACTAATTCAGGCTGGCGTGATGGTGGGCCTGACTGCGGCTGACACACTGTTTTTGGCTCGGGTCGGGTTCGAGAAGATCCCCTACGTGTTCATTGCGAGCCCATTCGTGATGGTCGTATACGTGCCGGCGTTCGCTTTCCTAATCAGTCGGTTCGGCACGCCACGTACGATGCTGTTCACCTTGGTGGCGCTGATTGCTGGCGGGATCGGGCTCTTCGCCGCCATCCCCAACGTCGCTCAGGATGATCAAGGGATCGGCCTGATCTACTATGCAGCCCGGCTCTATTCAGAACTTTGGTATATCGCCCTCTATACGCTGTTCTGGAACTTCACGGACACGTTCTTCGACATTCAGGATGCGAAACGCCTCTTCCCTATCTTCAGTGCAGGGAGTGCCGCCGGGGCGATGGTCGGTGGTGGGATAGTCGCCGTAGTCTCTCAGGTCACCGGCCTGCGGGCGCTCTACTTGATCTGGTCCCTGATCGCGCTGGCAACGCTGCCGGTGGTCTCAGTCATCCGAAAACGGTACGAGGTACTGGAAGAGGGCGAATATGAGCCCGAACTGGGGTTAATCGATCAACTGCGGGAGACCGCAAAAGCGCTGTCACGCTCCCGTTTCGTTCTGATTCTGGTCTGCACGCTCTTTGCCGTCGTCGTGCTGAGCTCGATCACTGAGTACGAGTACTTACGAATCTTTTCCGGGCCACTGAACGAAGAAGAACTGGGTGCGCTGCTCGGCCGGCTTCTGGTGTTCGTCAACATCTTCAATCTCTTCTTCAGCCTCTTCCTCTTCAACCGACTCGTCCTCGCAGTGGGAGTCGGAACGGTCGCGTTGATCCAGCCGCTGGCCTATCTGGCGGCCTTCTACTTTCTACTATTCCAGGGGGGAGCGGCCGCCGCCATTTTCGCCTTCGTGGCCGTGCAGGGGATCCTTCCTTCCATCGAATTCAACAACCAGAATTTCCTCTTCAACGCGGTCCCAACGGGGGTCAAGCAACAGGTCCGCACCGCGGTCGAAGGGATGGCTGAGCCCGCGGCTACGGCCCTGGCCGGCCTGCTTCTGCTCGTGCTCGCCGAGGGGTTCCCATTTGTGCGCGTGGCAGGGATCGGCTTTCTCCTGGCGGGGGGCTACCTCGCGATCGCAATTCTGTTACGCAGTGCCTACCTACCCTCGCTGGTAGAGAACTTGCGACGGGGATGGCTCGACCTTTCGCGTCCCGCTAGCGAAGCACTCGGTGGGCTAGGGCCGGATGAGAAGGCTCATCTCCGAACGATCGCGGCCGGCGGTGACGGGGAGATGGCACACTGTGCACTACGCCTGCTTTCGATCAACGATCCCGATGCCGCGTTCGAAGCCACACTGGAATACTTGCCGAATACGCCCGACGAAAAAATGGCCACCGCCCGGTCGTTCATCGAAGCCTTGCTCCAACAGGCCGGACCCGACACGACCCGAGCCTTCCTGGACTGGGTCGGGCAGGCCAGAAACACGCGCGGGCCGGGATTTTTGGAAGAGATGGGAGGCCATGGACTGATCATGCCCTCTGAGGTGAAAGGGCTCATCGACTCACATCGGCCGGGCGAGGTCGCTGCCGCTGTGATCGTCCTGTGGCACTCATGGAATCCTCAGGATCGCCTGATGGCATCCGAGAGACTTGTCCGCCTTCTCGGCGGTTCGGTGGAAGAAGTCGCAGCCGGCCTTAGGGTGATTGGACGGCTGGAGGACGAGAGTCTGGCCAGCTATGCCGCCTCCCACTTGTTCGCTGAGAGCCCGAACATCCGGCGAGAAGCGATGGCTACTCTGCGCGCCGTCGTCACCCCTGACTCTGCAGCGCTCGTTCCAGACATTCTCAGAGCCTTGCCCGGCGCGGACGAGCGCAGTGAATACAACGGCCTCGAGGCTCTCGGTCGTATTGCCGATCCCACCTGTATCACCCGGCTACTGGAGCTCGCAGCAGATTTTTCGCCGCCTGTCCGCCGAAGTGTCCTGCGGGTGCTGGAACGTATGGGACTCCGAAGCGTGCCTAGCTCGGTCGCCGTCTTCACCGATCCCCGGCATCGCTACGCAGCACGGGCCATCGCGGCGCGCTTCCTTGGCACGGCCGCACGACCCCAACTAGAGGTTGCATGGCCGGGCGTGATCGACGTCGAACTGGAGCGCGCGTACCGGTACCGTGAATTCCGGGAAGGGCTCGGGGCGAGTCCGGTATCGACCTCGGGAATCCGCGTCCTGCGGCACTTCTATCGGGACGCACAGGAGAGAATCCTAGACTTCATCCTAGAGATTCTGAACATCGCCGGTCGCCTGCCATCCCACGAGATGCTCTCATCTTCGCTTCGATCTGCGCTCCCCAAAGAGCGCGCGAACGCACTCGAGACGGTCGAACAAGGGGTCCCCCGTTCGCTCTTCAAACGGCTCAAGCCCCTCCTTTTGGGCGCCGGCAGTGCAGTTGCGAACTCAGAAGAACGGAACCGGAAGGACCTCATCTCAACCAACGCGGTTCTCGATGCGGCGTTGGTCAGCCCCTTCGCCGTGGAGGCTTCGGCTGCCGCCGATGCTTTGTGGGTGGAGGAGCACCCCGAGATGCTCACTCGTCTTAGAGGGCGGCTGCCAGAGCTGCATGGTCAGATCTTCCGTGAGACGGTCGTCAAGCTCGCAGCCGACGGGCAGGAGGTCATGACCCCGGTTGACATCATGGATGCGCTGGCCGCTGCCCCGTTCTTCGAGGCGCTCACGGTCGCAGACCTGCAGAACATCGCTTTGCGGGCGATCGTCGAAGAGGTGCCCGCCGGTACGACTCTATTTTCCGGTGACGACCCAGCGAAAAGCGTCTGGGTGCTGATTGAAGGGACTGGCGTGTGTGACGGTGTGCCTATCGAGCCGGGAGCGCTCCTGGGTGATGGCGCCCTCGGGATTTTGGAGACCTACGGCAGCGAGGTCGTTTCGCAGGGGATGACGTTGGTCCGGGTGCCGACGGACATGATCATGGACCTGGCCGAGGCGAGTTCAGCTCTTGGCGTTGAACTGATTCGTTATGCATCAGGAGCTTACGGTGTCGGCTCTCTCTAACGGACCGCGGCTAACCGCAACCCGAGAAGAATTGCAGGGGGCAGCCTGATGACAGCACCACGTCGGCGGAGCCTAAGGGGCCTGACGCTGGCAGTCCTGATCCCCTGCCTCCTCTTCAGCGCGACGCTGTCCGGGTGGATCACGTATCGCGATCTCTACGGCGTCATCCTCAATGACGGCTTCGAGATGAAGCTGGATGTCGTCAGCACGGGCGTCGCCGCATTCGTCCAGGGGACTGACCATAAAGAGCTCAGCCGCGGGAGGATCTTGAATGGCGTCACCGCCGATCCCGTCGAAGCGGTCCTGTGGGGTATCGAGAGCGGGCTGGGCGAGCTGGTCGAAGTCGATATGGTCAGTGGGAGCGCACTCCGTGCTGGGCCGCTCCCGTTCGAAAACCTGGCCGGGCTCGCCTTCGATGTGCCGGCTGGTCGACTCATTGCCAACCGCCCCGCCACCGGAGAGCTGGTGACGTTCCAGCCCGGTTCTGCGGAGGGGATCCCCGCCGGCCGAATAGCGGCCGGAGCTCGCGACATCGCGATGACCCAGGATGGAACCACTCTCGCCGCGGTTGGGCCGTGGGGTCTGCAGGGTTATACCCGCCAGGCGGACGGGACACTTAGACAAGCCTGGACCATGGATGTGGATGCGAACTCCGTGGCAATCTCACCCCACACGGGGCAACTCTTCGTCCTAGGTCCGGAAGGCGCCCTGAGCGTGGCGGACACACCCGGCGCTCCCTTGGTCAACGCCGGCTCGTTCAGCCCGCTCGATGAGTACACGGACCCTGGAGAAATCAGGGCAATCCAGCAGATGACGAGCAGCCCGCTCACGGACGAACTGTTCGGTGCCGCATCCCAACTTCTGACACTGGATCCGACCGAACTGACGGCCGACGTCGCGGACTTTCGTCGAGGCTATCGGGACCAAAGCGGAACAATCTATATGGGCTATGTCGAGCCCATGCAGAGGATCCGCTCGAAACTCGACCTGACCTATCTGTATACGCAGAACCTCGTCCCCGGGGATTCCATCCAGTACATCCTCGACGGCACCCCACTCGGTGATGACCACTCGCCCATCGGCACACGTGAGGCGCTCGAGTCCGACGCTGACATCCGCGGCCTAACGGACGTCGTGGACCAAGGCACGGTGTACTCGTCGGGGATCGAGGACTCGGAAGATTGGGGCCTGCTCAAGTCGGCATACGCTCCGATCTTCGAAGACGGGGACGGCATCACGGGTATGGTCGGCACCGACATCTCAGTTTCGACCATTCAGGATCGTACGCAGATCGCGCTTGCCAAGGTCGGCCTGGTCACAATCGTCGTGCTCTTCCTAGGAGGACTGGGATCCATCCTGATTTCCCTCCGACTAACGGGGCCTCTGGCAGCCGTTCAAGAAGGGGCGACGCGCGTGGCGGCCGGGCGGCGCGGGGAACGTCTGGCTGCACCTCGGCTGCGCGACCTGGCGGACCTGACCACCTCGTTCAACGAGATGACACAGAAGCTCACTTCGGCAGTCGACAAGCTGACAGACGAGACGGAGCGCGTGGAATCGATGCGCAGACGTCGGCACCTGGTTCACGAATTGGCGACCCGGGCGCGCCAGGGTACTCCCCTGCCCCCCGGCCTGGCCGCGAGTCGCGAGCACGGTGAAGGGGACGCGGTCATGCCCACTAGGATCTTGGTGACTGGCCCCCGGGAGAACCCGCTGGTGATCGCGATACTGACCGATTCTCCGGATGCTCTGGCAGCGCTTGCCGAGCGCGAAGAAGTCGCGGTCGTGAGTGATCGAATCATCACCCATGACGGTCCGGACCCCGAGGTACTGATCGAGGCGCTGAGTCGCTTCTGCACCCCGGACGAGACGTCGCTGCTCGTGATCCAACCCACTTCGCGAACCGCGTGGTCGGTCGGATCGCTCATCGTCAGTGGGCAGATGACAGAGTCGGGAAAGCCGTCCACTGTCAGCCTGAAGCCGGGCGAGAGCATCGAAGTGCCCGTCCAATCACAACTGGATTTCTCACTTGGTGCGGATCTCCCGACCGGAGGTCACCCGTGGCGACTATCGATCGAGGAAGAATCGGTATGATCGGGATGACGCTTGCGGAACGGATCTTCCTGCTCAGGCGGGCACGGGCCTTCGCCCGTCTCTACGACAGGGAACTCGGATCGATCGCATTGGCCTGCAAGGTCCGGCAGTACGTAGCCGGTGAGGTTGTGGGTCGCGCCGGGCGACCACTCCGATACTTGCACCTCGTCGCGGATGGACGAGTGTTGGACGGGGCAAGCGGAGCACTTCCCGCCGTGTTCGGTGCGACGTCACTCCTCACCGGCCAGTCCCTGGAGAACGACCTCCTGGCGGACGCGGAGAAGGGTGCCGCCTGCCTGCTGCTTTCGCGGCCTCACTTCCTCACTCTGGTGAACGAATACCCGCCGCTCCTAGTCAACCTGCTGAACGAATGGCGGGAGGAGCGCAGCCGCGAATGACGATTCGGATTCAGAACCTCCTGGTCATCCCACCCATCTTCCTGATCCTGGGTCTCGCGGTTGGGCTCCTCGCGGACACGGCTGTCCAAGAAGAGATCATCTGGGGACTCGAAGAGGAGGCGGTCGCGATGGCGGTGACTGTCGCTGAGATGACCGGTTTGACCACCCTCGATCGAGTAGTGGCTGGCGACGCTGAAGCGACCGAGCGACTGCGATCGCAACTCCAGGGCGTGGCACGGCACGGGTTGGCCCAATCGATCGTGCTCTACTCCCGGGGGCAGGGCCGAGCAGTCCTGGCGCTGCACAGGGACTCGACCGCGACTGACATGGAGCAACCCCTTTGGGACCGCCAGCTGAGCGGCATCTCGGGACAAACGGTCCTGGGTGCAGTCGGCGACTGGGGGCCCTACTCGGAATCGCTGGCGGCAGCTGCGCCGATTCAGGCCCTCGGCGGAGAGGCAGACGGTGGTGGAGTCGCCTTGGTCGTCGTTGGGGCGTCTCGACTGACATCTCTCACTGCGGAACTGAGGAGTCGCCTAATGACCATGGTGCTTCTGCTCACTTCCATCGGCGCAGCAGCGGCTCTTTTCCTCTCAAGGCAGGTCGGACGGCAGGTCCGGGAGCTCGCGAGGGTGGGCGCACAGGTCGCTGCTGGTCGATACGAGTCCAATGTCCAGGTCTCGGGTGTCACGGAAGTACAGGATCTGTCAAATACGCTGGGCACAATGGCCAGCATTCTCTCTGACGTGTTCAGTCGGGGGCGACGAGCCCTCCTGATCGGCGATCCCTTCCATTTGAATCGACAGACGGCAGCTGCTTACCGCGACTCACGCGAGGTGCAACGACCGCAGCCAGAGGGAATCCAGGTCGAAGTCAGCCACATCGGGGAAGCACCTCCAGGGTGCTTCTATGGCTGGGGAGAGGTAGGCGACCAAGTCGCCCTGTGGGTCGGTGAGATGGCGGGAGGACGAGCTTTGGACCTCGCGGTGGAGGCGGCGACTGCCAACCGGATGATCGGTCGAGGGTTGAGCTACGAGTCTCCGGACGAAGTGTCCCGCTCCGTCTCTCGCCTGTTCGATTTCAACTCACTTCAATTCGCCATCTACAGTCGGGAGGCGACCGACGAGCCGCAGTGTCTGGTTCTCCAGGGGAGCGGCTCACTAGTGCAAAAAGGCGAGTACAGCGTGATTCACTCCTTTCAGTCCGAGCACATGGACACGCTCGCCGGATCACTGTCGCTCTTCAGGGATCTTCCCCTTGACCAAGCGTCCAGAGAAATTCCCTATGCGTTGCCGGACGACCTTGCTGGCGTCCTTCTTCTAATCAGGCCATCGCGACCACACGATCAGGAGGTCTCATCGTGACCCAGTGGATCAAGAGTAAGAATGAGCTCATGTTTGTTCTCGCAGCGGCGTTCATTCCGTTCGCCCCAAGCGGGGCATCGGCTCAGGTCGGAATCGCCGGCGAAGTCACCTCGTCCTACGTATGGCGAGGCTTCGAGATCGACGACGCATTCCAAGCCCAACCAGACGTTTGGTTCGACGTCGGAAACCTGACGTTCGGCGCGTGGTCGTCCTGGGCCCTGAACGGCGACGGTTCTGAGATCGATCTGTACGTCTCGCTCTACAAGGAGCTCCCCTTCGGTGAGCTAAACCTGAGCGTGACGGATTACTTCTATCCGCAAGCCGAGGGCGATCTCAGCAGCTTCAGCAACTTCAATGGTGGTGGTGACGGAGCCCACATGCTGGAACTCGGTGCCGAGTTCACGCCGACAGCAGCCCCACTCACCTTCATGGTCGCGTGGAATGCTTACAATGACCCAGACAATGCAGCTTATGGCCAGGTCGGCACGGACTTTTCCCTAGGTGATTTCGCGGACGTTCATGGGGAGGCAGGACTTCTTCTCACGGACAGTGAGAACTACTACGGAGGTTCGGCCGGGGACATAACACACTTCGGAGTGTTCTTGAGCCGCGGCCTGAGTCTCGGAGAAGTAGCGCCCTACATCTCGACAGGGTTCGTCCGGAGCGAAATCGAAGACTCCAACTATTGGATCTTTGCCATCGGCTTCTGAGTCAAGGCAGTTCGGCAACGCAAAGACGGCCCCCACTCTTGTGGGGGCCGTCTTTTTTTCGGCTAATGCGGCCGCGGTGGCGGCCCACCCCGGCTTCGCGGACGCGTCCGGATCGCCACGACGCGAGGCGGAAGCTGACCGGTCGCCTTGAAGGCGGACAGGACGCGCAGCTGTTCGAACTTTTGCTGCTGAAGAAAGGTCATCTGGTGCCGCTGGAAACACTGGGCGAGGTATTCGTCGATGAGTTTATCCGCCTTGAGGAACAGTGCCTCGTTGTCCTCAAGATTCCTGAAGTACGTATCCCAGATTTTTGACGTTATTCCCTCGTTCATAATCTTCAGGTAAGCACGGAAATACAGGGAGTGGGCTACCCGAGAGAGGTTGTCAGAATACACCGTGAACTTGGTGCTGGCCTCACCGCTGACACCCATAGTGACCCCGGACTGGATACCGAACTTGGTGCCTGTGAATGCGGATGCCTCGAACTCCAGTCCGAACTTGACCCCGATCCCCGCGGTCAACGAGGCTTCTGCTTCGCCCTTGAAGATGTCATGCCCGCAGACCGGTCACTTGGGGCTCGCAATTCTTCCGCGTGGCGTGCGCGCTGACAAGCGTGAGTCACGTCGCTACGAATCGTCTCTGTTACCTTTCATCATGAATCTGACACCAGCCGAGAAACCCGTCGTTATCCGTGCTGTAGAGGCCTACCGCAAAGCCAAGACGAAGCACGTGGGCCAGTTTTATGGTCCGACTGCTGACGCGATTCTCGAAGAACTTGCGCCGTCTCCAGTCCGTTGGACGGCACTCGCTTCGTTCGTCATCTCTGAAGCCGAAGAGCCCAGTCGAAGGAAGCTCTAGAACCCCGGGCGCGGCAGCAGAATTCCAAGATCGCTGTGTGGCCTGCTCTGTCCGTGATCTTCACTGGCGAAGGAGGTACATTCAGAGGGACTATTCGGAGAACGCGCTCCCCGAGCGGGGGGTGGGACCTTCGGTCCGACATGGCGCACTCTACTCGGGAGGGCGCGAGTCAAACGCATGCGGAGGGACGGTGGCTAGACGCACGAATTACGGCTTCGAGAAGAAGCAACGCGAAGCGCGGAAGCAGCAGAAGAAAAAGGAAAAGGCCGAACGCCGAGCCGCTGAAGAGGCAGCCGCATTGGAGGCCGAACGCGGGGCAGCTGGGGACGAAACCCCGCCCGAGTCGGGGCCGCCCGATAGCGACTGATGGGGAGCCAGCGCTCGACCGGGAGCTAAACGCACGCATCGATGCGCTGTGCGAGGAAGGTCGTGAGTATTGGCACCGTTTCGACGCGGAGGTTCGCCAGGACGACTGGCACCCCTTCGTCCCCGCCGACTACGACGCCGTCCGAGCAGCACTTGTGTCGCTCCGTAAGCCGGGCCGAAGGTTCCTAGAGTGGGGATCGGCTACGGGCGTCATCACGATCATGGCGGACCTGCTCGGCTTCGATGCCTGCGGCATCGAGCTGGACTCGTCCCTCGTCGACGTGGGGCGAGACCTCGCCGCGCGATCGCATTCGAACGCGCGGTTCTCAACTGGGAGCTTCATTCCGATGGGATGGGAATGGAAGCATTCCGGAGCAACCGGTCGCCACGGAACCATCGGGCAAGGGGCCTCCGGCTACCTGGAACTCGGGCATGCGCTCGACGACTTCGATGTCGTATACGGATTCCCGTGGATGGGGGAGGAGCCGATGATGCTCGACCTGATGCGCGACCACGGCGGCGAAGACGCTCACTTGGTGCTACACACAGCCCAGGATGGAACGATGACGTACCGGGGCGGCAAGATCGTATAGCTCGTGATGTCTGCGAAATCGCCCGCTACCTTCGGCCTCGCCCCAAGTTCGTTCTTTGTCGACGGCACGACACCGTTGTCCGGGTTCGCTACATGCCCAACCTCATCAGTGACCGCGGGGACGGGTTTCCGAGCGCGCTCGGAATCCGAACCTTCACTGCCGGGATTCGACACTGAGAGCTCATAGAGGTCTCTCTCCGTGTTCTTTCGAACACCGTGAGCTCAACCCTCGGGGGCTACACGATCAAGGAGAGTCGAAACTACGGATCCGGAATCGCCACGGGGTAGCAGTTCGTGGGTGACGGTGGGCTTACGATGATGCTCACAGCGGGCGTGGAGAACGACGACCCGGAGAGCTCCGCACTACGGCCCACTGTAGGCATCGGGGTAGGATCTACCTGGAGGTGACTTGAGGGTCCCGGATCACTCGGCTTGCACCTCGTGACTCGGTGAGAGCATTGTAGTCGCGCAGCAGAATTCCAAAGTCGTCAGATGGCGCCGGCCTAGCTTGAGTGGTGGAGGGCTACAGCCACTGGCACCACGCCATTCAGCTGTTCGCAGTCTGCGCTACCGCACCCGCACATACCCCACGCCGTCTCTGACATCGATCTCGGTGCCATACGGCGCCGAACGCTCCCTGAGGTCGTTCAGGATCTTCTCCGCGAGATCACCCCGAGCGAGCATTGGACGGCCTCGCACCCAAGCGGGCATTCCGAATCCAAGCGTGATCGGATGGAGTGCCAGTTCTGTGAGCTCTCCGTTAGCGAACGTGGGCCGTGCAACCACGGACTCCCAGATCTCGGGGTTGGCCGGGAAGCCCGTGGTCTCGTTGCTGTAGCGCGACATGTTGAAGTCAGCCACATGGTTGTCGGCCTCCAGGCCGTAAGCCTCGTAGTTCTCGGCTGGGAGTCGGAGCAGCGTCTCGTTTTGGAAGACGAAGTCCCCGAGCGAGTAGAAGATCGGCTTCCCTTTGTAGATCTCTATTCCACGCAAGACGTGCGGGCCGTGGCCGACAAACATTGTCGCGCCGGCGTCGATCATCGCCCGCGCGAATTCGACGATGAAGTCGGCCGGTACGGACCTCGCTCCCTTGCTCTCGTGTGCATGGATCGTGACGAGGACGTGGTCGGCCAACCGACTCGCGTTGTTCACGACCGCGGCGATCTCAGCCAGGTCGTCCGAATTCGGCGTCGTGATGACACCGGGCTCCCGGCCCTCTACGAACACTGTACCGAGCGCCTGTGCACCCGACTCGGTCCGGTTGAAGCGGATCCCCACTGCCTCTAGCGCCTCCCCGAGCCGGTCGATCTGCCCGGCAGATGCCGCGCGCGTCGTCGTGTAACGTAGTGGGCTTAGCCCCGGGCGAGACCTCATGCTGCCACGGGCTTCGCCGGCTCGTGAATGCTCCGGGAACGTGGAAGCCATCGAAATGATCGCCACCCGCCCACGAGCGGTCTCCAGGAAACGCGCCTCCCGTGCTTCCGCGAGGCTCTCACCTGCGCCCGCGTGCACGAGGCCGGCTTCATCGACGTACCGCGTGGTGAGGCGCAGTCCCTCGACACCGTAGTCTCCTGTGTGGTTATTCGCCCTCGACACCATGTCGATTCCCGCCCAAGTGAGTTCCTCCAGAAGCGCGGGATCGCCTCGCATCCACGTTCCGCCGCTCTGATGGGCAGGATACGGCTCGAAGTCATGAAACAGCATCTCGAGGTTGGTAAATGCCGCGTCTGCGCCACGGATGAGTTCGATCATCTCGAGGAAGTCGGGCTCGTCGTAGACCGACAGGCGCCGTGTGATGATCGCGTCCCCGGTCAAGGCCAGCGTCATCTCCTGGGCCACCGCCGAGACGCCCGTCAGGCAGATCATGAGGACGGTGAACATGGTCGAGGGAATGAGCCTCATAGCTGCTTCTCCGGTTGTGCTGTCGTGCTTCCGCTGTGCCGACCAATGTGAAGAGTGACCGGGTCAAGCGCGAGTGTCGAATAGTTCCGGATGAAAGGATTGCATCGCCGCGCGCGGCCCTGATGGGCGCAGGGCTCAGGATCTTTGCCTACGGGCCACACAGTCAATGGGAGCGCCATGTGACAAGACATTGCTGCGGTCGCGGGATGGCTGTGAGGGGTCCGGGATCACTCGGCGCGAAGACGTCTAAATCATTGACGGATAGCACGACCTGCCTTTCTTGCCGAAACGGGACGTCGGCTTCTGCCGGCGTCAATCGACAAGGGTGTCGACAGAGTTGAGGAGAATCGGGCCAGCACCCCCAGTTCTGGTTGTCCGGATTCAGCTGCCTAAGCTTCTGCAAATCCCAGGTCTTCCGGACGCGCCCTAGTCATCCGGCACCCTTCCTTGTCTCACTGTCATCCCCGCCCTACCGTGCATTCTGACGCTAGACTACGGTTGGCTTTCCCATCCTTTTGTCGCTCCACACAAGACCGGCCCGGTACCCATGCCCACCCGCTTCCTAGCCATTTTCGCCCTAATCGCCCTCGTCCTCACCACCCCGAGCGCGACGACGGCCCAGGGCTACGACGTCCTCATCCGCAACGGCACGGTCATCGACGGCACGGGTGCCCCGGGATACAAGGCCGATGTCGCTATCGCCGGCGACCGGATCGTGGCCATCTCGCGGACGCCGATCGACGCCGCCCTCGCGCGCACTGTCATCGACGCGACCGGGCGGGTCGTGACGCCGGGCTTCATCGACAATCACTCGCATACACAGCTGTCGATCGCCGACGATCCGCTCTCCGAGAACTTCCTGCGCCAGGGCATCACGACCATGGTCGCGTCCCTGCACTCGGGCGATCAGCCGTCGCCGCTGGACGCATGGGCCACCTCCGTCCGCTCGGCGCCCAACATGGCTTACTTCGCCGGGCATACGTGGACGCGGAAGCAGGTGATGGGCATGGACGACCGGGCCCCTACCTCGAATGAGTTGGAGCAGATGAGGGCGTTAGTCGCGCAGAGCATGCGCGAAGGCGCGATGGGGTTGTCGACCGGCCTCCTCTACGTGCCGGCGAACTATGCCGAGACGGAAGAAGTCATCGAATTGGCGAAGGTGGCCGCCGGCTTTGGGGGCATCTATGTGAGTCACATGCGGGGCGAGGGCGCGGGTCTCATCGAGTCGGTGGCAGAAGTGATTCGCATCGCGGACGAAGCTGCAATCCCGGCGCAGATCAACCACCACAAGGCCGCCGGCGCGGGGCAGTGGGGCTGGAGCGAACGTACCCTGGCCATGATCGACTCGGCGAACGCGGCCGGACTCTCGGTGGTGCACGACCTCTATCCGTACCCCGCCAGCAGCACGGGTTCGGGCATCCTCTTTCCGCAGTGGACCCTGGCGGGCGGCCCTGGCGATTTCGCGGCGCGCATCGCCGACCCTGCGATCCGTGAGCAAATCGAACGTGAGATGCGCGTGATCTGGGACACGGATCGGGGTGGATCGGATCTGTCGCTGGTGCAGTTTCGGGTGCTTCCGTCGGATCGCTCCTACGACGGCAAGACGCTGGCCGACTACGCGGCGGACCGGGGATTCGGCCGCATGGATCAGGAAGCGGGCATCGATCTCGCGATCGAGCTCCAACTCAACGGCGGCTTCAGTGCGATCTACCACATCATGGACGAGGCCGACGTCATCCGCATCATGCAACATCCGCTGGCCATGATCGAGACCGACGGCGACAACGTCGGATACGGTGTGGATTATCCGCATCCGCGCAGCTACGGAGCGTTCCCCCGCGTGCTGGCGCGCTACGTCCGTGAACTCGGTGTACTCACGCTCGAGGAAGCGGTGAAGAAGATGACCTCGATGCCCGCCCAGTGGCTTGGGCAGAATGATCGTGGCGTGATCGCGGAGGGCATGCTGGCGGACGTGGCGGTCTTCGACCCCGACGTCATCGCGGACCGGGCGACGTACACGGATCCCCACCAGTTCAGCGTGGGCATCGAGCACCTGATCGTGAACGGCGTGCCGGTGATCCGCGCCGGCTCGCTGACGGGGGAGAAGCCGGGGCGCTGGCTTCGAGGCCCAGCCCGGCGGCGTTTGGGGGCGTAGCCTAGCAGCTATCTAGGCAGTAGTCGCGACTAGTTCATCAGCGCCCCAGGGCGTGTCAGATTGGCTGTTTAAATGGCCTCGTCATCAAACGGGTATCCGTCTCCCGAGAACGCTGGACAGATGGTTGAGGTCCAGTCCCGGACGGGCCGGCTCGGGCGCCCCTGTGGCCATGTGCGGCGCGGTGCATGGCGTACTCCTTGTGTGGGCACTGGCATGGCTCTAGTGCGGCGGCGTGTCGCCCCCCTGCGTCCGTCACCCTATCGGGCGGACGATCTCGTATCCCCGCGGCGGGTCGGTCCCCAGGAGATGCCTCACGAAGTAGTCCCAGGTTCGCCGGATGACATACGGTTCGTTGGCAAACCCGTGGTTCCTGTTGGGAAGCACCAACAGATCGAAGTCCTTGTTGGCCTTGACGAGCTCGTTGATGAGGAGGTGGTTGGCATTGGGATGGACGTTGTCATCCAACGTTCCGTACATCAGGAGGAGCTTGCCCTCAAGCTTATCCGCAAGATGCTGGTTCGCCTGACCGTCGAAGGAATCGGTGCCGTCCGGCTTCTCTTCCAAGAGCCCTTGGTACTTTTCTCCCCAGGTGAAGTCGTAACTTCGGTTGTCGTGATTCCCGGCGCTGGATACCGCCACCTTGAAGAAATCTGGATAGCTGAGGAGCGCGTCGGTGGAGGAAAAGCCGCCACCAGAATGTCCGAAGATCCCCACCCGGTCCAGATCCATCTGAGGGTAGCGCTGGGCCAGCTTACGCATGGCGGAGATGTGATCGGGGATCCCGTTGTCCCGCATGTTGCCGTAATAGGCGTCGTGAAAGGCCTTGTCCCGCATGGGGGTGCCCAGGGCGTCGATGACGAACACAATGAAGCCCAGCTCTGCCATCGCGGCAGCGTTACCCGGCGCGGACACCGAGGCCTGCCGGGAGCGGATCGGGCCGATCTGCGGCCCCGGATAGATATAGTCCACCACCGGGTAGAGGGCGTCCTCGTCGAAGTCGGACGGGAAGTAGAGAAACCCGTGGAGCGGCGTCACGCCGTCGCGGGCCGCCACGGTGAAATGCTCTGGATAACGCCACCCCTGGGCCAGGAGTTCGGAAAAGTCTGCCGTCTCCAGGGTGGTGAGCACCTGGCCGTCGGTGGCACGCACGACGGTGGTCGGTGGCGTGTCTGGTGTGCCGAACTGGTCGACGAAGTAACCGCCCGACGGGCTGACCCAGATTTGGTGGTCGGCGTCCTCGGGAGTAAGCAGCTCAACACGGGTCCCGTCCAGGCGGGCCCGGTAGAGCTGCCTGTAGTAGATATCCTGACCGGTCTCTCGGCCCACAGCGGTGAAGTATGCCCAGCGGCCCTGGTCATCCACATGGAGGAGGTCCAGGACCATCCACGGACCCTCGGTGATGCGGTTCTTCATCTCGCCGGTCGACGCGTCGTAGAGGTATAGATGGCCCCATCCGTCGCGCTCGGACCACCACACCACCTCTTGGTTGCCGTTGACCACCCGCCAGTTGGGTGGACCGCCGGAGCGGCCGTTGGCCTCCACGTAAGTCTTGGACCGCTCCTCGAGGATCATGCGCGGCTCGCCGGAGCCAGCGGCCGCGGTGTAGAGCTGCAGGGTGTCGTAGCTTCGCACGGCCCGTGTGAAGAAGACCTCGTCGGAGCCTTCGCCCCACTGGGTGTCCTTCCAGATGGTATCGGATGCCAGGCCGCAGCATGCGGTGTTCACCGCGTCCATAGGATCCAGACCTACCTTGGCCGACGTGCGGGCTTCCACGTCGAACAGGTGGATCTCGTACGTGGGAATCACGGAGTCGCCGGGAAGGGCGACACGGTAGCTGTGCAGTCGCGGACGTCCGGTCTGTGCTTCCAGGAGGTGCAGCTCCTCCACCTCCCGCTCATCGAACTTGTGGGTCACGATGCGCCGGGAGTCCGCCGACCAGTACAAGACCGGGGGTGGCCTGACGTCCTGACGCGCAAGTGTGACCACGTTACAGCACCCCTCCGGCGACACGGCGTAGCCGAAGTGCTCCTCCCCGTCGCTGGAGAGCTGGATTTCTTCTCCCGTCTCGACAGACTGGACCCAGAGATTCTCGTCGCGGGAGAACGCCACCCAACGGCCGTCAGGGGATTTCCGTTCGGTGCGCGGGTCGGCAGATACCGAGTCCGGGCCGCTGCACACGTAGGCGTCGATGGTGCACGTCCACCGCACGGAGTCAGCGAGGTGGAATCGGATGGACTGGCCCCCCGCGAACTCGAAGGACTGGAAGGGGAGCTTGGTGCCCACGTACGAGGTGTCTGCGGCCAGCGAGAGTGCGGCGGCGAGTCGATGGTGATCGAAGGCGGCACGCCGGGAGGGCACATTGGGGTCCACGAGGATGAACTCGTGCCCCTCCTCCCCGCGATTCCGGTACCAGAAGCGGTCTCCGTCGAGCCACTGGGGATCCATCTGGTCTCCCCGCACGAGGGTGCCGGCATTCCAGGAAAGAAAGCGATCCGCCCGGGCGTAATCGCTGCTCGTCACCTGTCCAAGGGCGACCCACGGAGATGACGCGAGTGCCAACGTCACAAGGGTCATAGCTCGCAGGGCAGACAAGGGACCTCCAAGTGTGCAAGGGAACAACCCCGAGTATCGGGAGTTGGCTGCGCACCACAATGCTTCGCCCGGTGTTTGGCGGCAAGCCGGACGGAGGAGGATGTCGCAGGGCACGCCCGAATGGGGCTGTCTTATGGGTTCCCGAAGAGATCGTGGAGGATCCGGCGAACCGGAAGACGCCGGGCTCTGTTAGAACCGCACTCCCACCATCACCCGGGGGCGGGGGGGCGGCCCCGACGATCTCGTACTCCCCGGACGCACCGATCCCCAACCGCAGGCCCAGAATGCCACACTTCGAGCTTCGCCAGGGAATACATGCAGTACTGAAAGAGGAAGTCCTAGACCGGGTGCGGCTCCTGACGAGAGCGAAGGTCTTTGTGCGAGAGCGACCAGTGCTGCTCGCGCTCGAGGTGGACCTGCGCACGCGCCTGCCATTCGGTTGTTGTCCGGACGTCGGGCGTGGGCCGATGAGTGTCGCGTATGTTCTACGCTCCGGGCTGCACGGGAACATGTCCACAGGAGGCCGTCTCCCGCTCCCTAGGGAACCTCTGCACAAGTCTGATGGGCCGCGCCAGGGGTTTTGCACGTGCTCAGGCTAGGCGCGACAACGAGTCGTGGCCATAGCTACGGCGAGGAAGAGAGACGACCCATGGGCCCGCCTGCACCCAACACCATTGTTGGTACCGTGTGACGCAGTTGTGGGTTAGGACCGATGCATCCGTTCCTGCGTCGTTGCTCCTCCGTCGCGGCGATCCACCCGATGTCCTACATTCGCCCACGCTGAATCCCCGGATACCCCGAGCTGGCGTGAACGCCAGGCCGCCCCGTTCGCCCCCCTGATTGAGCCCATCATGAGCCCTCCCCGACCGGTGACAAGGATCGTCTTGCTCACCGCCGTCCTGACCATGGTGGCGTGTGACAGCCCCGGCGCGGGTTCCGTCCCCGTGGCCCAGGTAGGTGACTGGATCCTGGCTCAGGAGCGCCTGGCCGACCTCCTGGTCCTGGCTCAGCCCCTGCCCCTAGACTCCGCCACCGTGGGAGCCCTTGTGGATCAGTGGGTCTCCATGGCAGCCCTGGCCCAGCGCGTCAGCGGGGGGGCGGACCTGGATGGACAGGAAGCCACGGACGCATCCCTTTGGCTCGAGAGGAGGGAGGCAGTGCTTGAGGCTGAGCGCCGCGCCCGCTTGGGGAGCTCCGCGCAAGTCTCCGCAGGGCAGGCACGGGCCGAGTTCCAGGCCGACACCATTCTGCTTCTGGCCCAAGTGCTCCGCCGGACCGGCACCTTCAACTCGGACGCGGAGCGGGACCTCCAGCGGAGAACGGCCCAGAGCATCGTTGATGACCTCATCGCCGGAGGAAGCTGGGCTTCAGCCGTGTCCCAGAGTGAGGACGCCGATACCCGGGCGTCGTCAGGGCTTCTGGGGCTGGTCCGCGTGAACGAGCTTCTGCCCCATCTTCAAGACGCGGCCACCCGGCTGGCGCCCGGGCAGATATCATCGGTGGTGGAGAGCTTCCAGGGGTACCACATCCTCCATCGTCCACGCTTTGAAGACGTCTCAGACCTTTACGCTCGCCTGCTCTCGGATCGCCTCCTTGAAGCGGCTGACGGCGAGGCGAACAGGTGGGTGGCAGACTCCCTTCAGGTCCACGTCACCCAGAACGGAGCGGCCGCGCTGCGGGCCCTCGCCTCCGAGAAGGAGGGGGCCGTCACGGGAGGTCCCTTGGCGAGTTGGGAGGGAGGCAACCTGGAAGTGGACGCTGTCGCCCCCTATGTCCAGGCGCTCCCGGACGACGCGCGGGCTGGCCTCACATATGCCTCAAACGAAGCGGCCGTCACCTTCCTGGAGCAGTTGGCGGTGCGCCAGGCCCGTTTCGAGGGTGCCATACGAGCAGGCATCGTCGCAGACTCGGAGCGGTTGGACGACCTGATGGAAATGCACCGTACGGACGTGGCGGGCTGGCGAGCCGCCCTGTCCGATGGAGCGCCCCCCTTCTCGCTCCGCGCCGTGGACCGATACATGGAGCGCCTGGTGGCACGTCAGATACCCCTCGAGTCTCTCCCCCCTCTGCTCCGGCGATGGCTCCTGGATCCTCTGGCCTCGAGGCGCGACCTCGACGCTCAGAGCGCCGCAGCCGCGTCAGCACGTAGGCTCATCAATGCGGCGAGCAGGAGGACGGGCTCTTGAACGCACGGAAGTGGTGGTGCGTCTCCCGCGCGTCGGTCGCCTGGGTTGTCGTGATGTCTGCCCTCTTCGGAGGGTGCGGCGGCCCGTCCCCGGCCCCCATGACTGATACGCCCGGCGAGGCCGTGGCCGGCCTGACCGACGCGGAGCGGGGCCGCTTCCTCTTGGGGCGCGCCCTCTTCGAACGCTTGGCCACGCCACACGAGGGGCTCGGACCTCTGTTCAACGGGGAGCGGTGCTCCACGTGCCACGACCAGCCTACCACAGGGGGAGCGGGGACCGCCGTCCGGGTGCTGAAGGCGACAGGTATGGTCAATGGGCGATGCACGCTGCTCGAGGCCAAGGGAGGGGACAACATCCAGCTTCGCGCCACCCCACTGCTTATCGCCGAAGGACTGGGCCCGGAAGAGGTTCCCGCCGAGGCCACGGCAACGGCTCTCGTCACCTCTCCTCCCCTGTACGGGCTGGGGCTGCTTGAGGCGGTCCCCTCGACGGAGCTAGAGAGGCACTCCGACCCCGAGGATGCCGACGGGGATGGAATCAGTGGACGTCTGGCACGATTCGCCGATGGGCGGGCGGCGCCGTTCGGCCGTAAGGGCGATGCCGCGACGGTGGGAGATTTCGTGGAGAGCGCGTTGCGCTTCGAGCTGGGGTTCACGACGGAGGACCATCCCCTTGAGGAGCTTCGAAACGGGGTCGCCGTTCCGCAGGCAGCCGATCCCGCGGCTGACCCGGAAATGGACGCCGAGACCATGGGCATCCTCACCGACTACATACGTCTCTTGGCCCCCCCGGCGCCTGAGGCGCCGGCCTCCGCCGAGGCCGCAGACAGCATCCATCGAGGGAAAGATCTATTCCAGGAGGTGGGGTGCGCACGCTGCCATGTGCCGTCGCTCATCACCGGCTCCGCCCCCGAATCCGCTCTCACTGCCAAGAGAATCCAAGCCTACTCCGACCTCCTCGTGCACGACATCGGCGGTGCCACTGGCGATGTGTGCACACCCCAGGCGGGACCGGGTGAGTACCGGACGACACCCCTTTGGGGACTTCGGTACCGGAGCATCTTCCTTCACGACGGCAGCGCGTACACGCTCCAGGCCGCCATCGAGGCGCACCTCGGCGAAGCCGAGGCCGTGACCCGAGCCTTTCATGACCTGGAACCGGATGACCGCGCCCTTCTTCTTCGGTTTCTGTCCCACCTCTGAAGGCGCACAAGCACTCCGACCCCGGTGCCGACATCGGGTCGCCGCCGTAGACGGAATCCTCTACATTAGTGTCTTGGATCTCACTTTGATCCGACTGTCCCATCCAACACGGATCACCATGTCGTCTAGACTCCTCCTCTCCGTCTTGGGCGTTCTGGCTCTGTCAGCCTGTGACAACCTAGGCATCAGCGGCGAGCCTAACACCTTGGCGGTCTATCTGGACGCCACCGGCGCCACCCAGGTGGCGCTCGTCACCTCCACGGACTGGATCCTCGCCCCGGATCCGGACTGTGACCCGAATGACGGGCAATGCCCGGAGACGGTGAATGTCCTGACGGCAGACACCGTCACCGTCGCGCTTCCCAGCGAGAAGACATTCTATTTCACCAACGACTTCAGGTATTGGGTCGAGGCCTTCCCGACGGGCGGCGTCACGGCAACGGTCCACATGCGGATCGAGATCGACGGGGATGAGTGGTACAACCAATCCGGGACACTCAAGCCCGATGGGGACGGCGGCGAGCAGGAGACGCTCAGCTTCGTGTATCAGTGGCAGAAGCCAGGCATTTATTGAAGGAGGCGTTCCACCCGTGCGATTCCAGCGCCTTTGCAGCACCCTCGGGCTTCTGGTGCTCGCTGCGTGTGCGGGACCGATCTCCGAGGAGATGGTGGAGGGGCTGCCGGGAGATCCACTTCCCGGCCTGAGCCCGGAGGAGGCAGCGAGGTTCGCGGCAGGCAAGGCCCTCTTCAACCGAGCCTTTACGCCCGAGGAGGGCTTGGGGCCTCTCTTCAACCAGACCCAGTGCAGCTCGTGCCATGATCTGCCGACGAGCGGTGGCCATGGTGCCGAACCTGTCATGAAGGCTACCCGCTTCAACGCGGACTCCGGATGCAGTCTGCTCACCGAAGCCGGAGGCGATATGCTGCAGAAATCGCTGACGCCCTTGGCCCGGGCCGCAGGGTTGGCTCCAGAGCAGATCCCGGAAGGAGCTACGGACGTCTCAGAGATACATGCGCCCCCCCTGTACGGTCTTGGCCTCGTGGAGGCTGTACCCCTGTCGGCCATACGGGCCGGTGCCGACCCCGACGACCAAGACGGCGATGGCATCTCTGGCCGCCTGGGGACGGCCGGAGACGGCAGCGTGGGAATCTTTGGGATGAAGGCGGTCCACCCCAGTCTGCTCTCCTTCACCGAGGACGCCACCCGGGGAGAGCTGGGCCTTACCACTCCGTCCCAGCCCACCGAGTCTCTTCCCCAGGGCCTCCCCCTTCCCGACGGTGTGGATCCTGCCGCAGATCCCGAGATCGACTCGGCTTTCCTCTTGGCCCTGGTGGACTATGTCCGATTCCTGGCCCCTCCTATGCGACAACTTCCTCAGGGTCCCGAGGAACGTGCGTCCGTAGTTGAGGGACACCAGATCTTCACGTCTATCGGATGCGCGACCTGCCACACTCCTGTCTGGACCACGGGACCCAATCCTTCACCGGCCCTCAGTGAGAAGCGTTTCCAGGCATACTCCGACTTTCTCCTTCACGATCTGGGTCCGGACCTAGCCGACATCTGCGCTCCGGGGGCGGGTCGGTCCGAGTGGCGAACCACGCCCCTGATGGGACTGAGCCTCCGGAGCGTCTTTCTGCACAACGGGCGAGCGCAACGTCTTGTGGATGCCGTCGAGCTTCACGGCGGGGAGGCCGCCGGCTCCCGAGCCCTCTTCCGGTCCCTATCCGAAAACATGCGCCAGGACCTGGTCCGCTTCCTGCAGAGCCTCTAGCACCTAGAAGGCTTCCCTAGCCCTCCCGTCTCAGCGCCGCCGCATCGGCACGCGGGTCCACATGACGACCGTGCCACACAGGTCGTTGTACTTCATCGGCGCGCCACCGCCCGTATAGACCTCGGCCCCTTCAAGTTGGTCCGGGTGGATGGTGTCGTAGCTGGAACGGTCCGAACGGATTCCGTCCAGCCAGACCGCCGGTGCGCACCCTTGCCCCCCTCCGCTGAACGTTGAGCTCTGGCTCATTATGATCCGTCCACCCACCACTTCCACGCCGGGGATGTTGCGAAAGAGGTCTGCCACGTAGTTAGGACGCTTCCTCTCGATGGCGGGACGGTCCACGAAGACCCCGCTGTACCCCTGACGCTGGCGGTCGTAGAAGCCGTTTAGCTCCAGGAGGAAAGAGCGCGTGATAACCTTCAAGTCCGGCAGACGGATGGGCTCCACCGAGACGGCCAGCGTCACCTCAATGGAGGCTCCATCGGGAACCCACAGCGTGTCCGCGCGCGTGGCGTACCCGAGGTGACGCACCTCCATGAGGTACGGTCCGGGTGCGAGTCCGGGTCCCTCGAACTGAAAGCGCCCCCGCTCATCGGTGATCACCCGTAACGAGGTGCCATGGAGCACGACGTCGGCCCCTTCTAATCCTTTGCCACTCTCAACATCCACCACCGTTCCGCGCACAGCAGTTTCATTCGACTGTCTGGCGGTCAGGTCCTTGGGTGCCAGCACAAGGACGACGAGGGAAAGCAGAAGAAAAAGCCTGCATGCTGCGACGGCCTCGCATGCCTTCCGGAGTTGTGGAGATCTGTACGGTTTGGACGTCGTCAAGCGACACTCCTCGATGACAAGGGAGGGCGGCACCTGAATATAGGTACCGCCCTCCTTGTCCAACATTACTTCTTCACTGCTACATCATCGCCGAATCAGTTGGTTACGGGCAGGCAACGCTGCGCCAGATCATCTACGATGTTGGTGTTGTACAACGCCTCAGTCTCGCTCATTGGCCACTTGGTGGGCCGGCCCGAGGCCGGACGCTCGACATCGTTCATGGCCGCGAAGATCTCCTTGGTGAGTCCGAAGCGATACAGGTCCACCGCCCTCATTCCCTCCATGAACAGCTCAGCATCACGCTCAGAGAGGAGAATGTCACGCATGACCGTGGCATCGGTGGGCACCGCGATGGCCGTGAGGCCAACGTTCGCCCGGAGCTGGTTGAGGATGGTCATGGCACCTGCGTAGTCATTGGTCCGGTAGAGATTCTCGGCCTGGATCAACCGCATCGCGTCCGAGTGTAGCATCGGAATGTCGTCGGTCTCCACTTGGAACTTCCACTGGCTGTAGTGCATCGTGAGGTTGTCCGTCGCCGTAATGCCGTCGACGTAGTACATCGGCTTCCGTGGATCGTACTCGTTGGTGTACGGATCACGCATGTGCGTGGGACCGGCGGCATCGGTGTCCACCAGGCTCCACCACTTCGCCTGATATCCGGCCGCTTTGTTGTAAGTGGCGGTGGTTAGCGTCACGATCGAGTTGTTCGACTGGTTGTTGAACTTGGCGCCGTAGTTGAAGCCGTCAGGCACCTGCGCCGCGTCTGCGGCCGCTCCAGCGTAATCTCCCATGACCAGCTTAGCCCGCGCCCGCCCGGCCAGAGCGGCCGTGGCGATGTTCGACGAGCCGGCCGAATTGGCCGTCGCGATGGTGGCGGTAAACTTGTCAATCGCCTGCGCGAGAACCTGCATGTCGGAGACCGCCGGGCCATCCTCAACCAACGGCGCCTCGCACCACGTCATACCTATGACCATGTCGGCCAGAGCACCCCCAAGCCGTGCCTGCGCGGTCAAGGGGCTGCTCGCCGCCTCTGCACCGAGCACCTCCACGAACCGTTCCTCGGCGGCCGTGGCGAACCAGCGGGCCCGGAGCAGCGAGTTCATGACGCCCTGCATGGAGTTGGCCCCGTAGATGAACCAGCCATGATCGGTCTCGTCATAACCGGACCACGTACCGGTGTGCTGGTATATGTCACCCAACAGATTTTGGTATATCACCCACGAATCGATCACCTCGTGGACAGCGCCTTCCACACCGTTGGCAACAGCGGGAAGGGCGTTGTCGAGGTCAGTAGCGGTGTACCGTTGAGGGTCGGAGACGGTCAAAAGCTCTCCGCACGCGGAGAGACCGACCACAGCTGCAACGGCCAAGCTAATCCCGAAAGTGAATCTGCGTTTCATGTTCGTCTTCCTCGAGTCATTGATTCCAGGCGTCGTGTGGTTCATAGCCTTAGAACCTCGTCCGGAAGGATATCATGAATCTTCGCGGCTGCGGTAACCCTAGGAATGGGCTCGTGCTGTAGTCAGCCCCGCCTTGGTACTGCTGGTTCGGGTCGGGGCAGTTGCAGTCGTCCCACCACATGAGATTGTAGCCAGACAACGTCATGGACGTGCGCTGGAGTCCCACCGGGTTCAGCAGCCATTCCGGAAGGTCGTACGTGAGAGCGATCTCCTGGAGCCGGATGTGGTCCCGGGAATCCGACGGAGTCACCTTCCTCATGTAGTCCAGGATCGAGTCGGCCTGGGCTGTGGGCTCGTTCGAAGCGTCCAGGAACTGGTTGTACTCGTCGTACGCATACTGCCGCACGCCGTAGCTCCGGTCGCTGTTGCCCATGACCGCGCCCCACTCGCCCCTGAACTGGACGTTCATGCGCAACGACTCACCGAACTGGAAGTCGTTGTTCAACGATGCCATATGGTCCGGGAAGAGATTCCCCAGGAACGCCCTGTAGGTGGAGCGGGTGTGTGTGGTGGTCGCGGCGTCATACCCCACGATCATCCGGTTGACGTTGGTTCCTACCGCGTACCCCTCGCGGTAGCTGCCCAGGCTGTTGAAGTAATTCCAACTGGTCGGCACGTCTCCACCGGTCGAGCTGTAAACCGGAAGCGAGTCGGGAATGGCCGTATCACCCAGATCCAGGATCTCGTTGTGGCTCCACTCGTAGTTTACGCCTGCGGACCACCTGAATGAACTCGCGTCCACCAGCGTGGAATTCATGCTCACCTCGAAGCCGCGGTTCAGGATCTTGCCCACGTTCCGCCTCTGGGACGAGGAGAAGCCCGAGCTCGGCGGAAGCGCAATACCCAGGAGGGCATTCGTTGTGGTGGCATTGTAGAATGTAAAGTCCACGCCGACACGGTTGTCAAAGAGACCCATGTCGAATCCCGCCTCGTACTCGGTCTTGTTCTCGGGCTCAAGCGCGGAGTTCCCCGGGTTAGAGGGACTGACACCAGCTTCGTCGTCCAACACCGTGTTCGGTGTGTACGTCTGGAACTGGTCGAAGGGGCCAGGCGCCTTGCCCGCCGTACCAATAGCAGCCCGCACCTTCAATTGGCTCAGGAAGCCGGACCCGCTGAGGGGAATGTTGTAGGCCATGTCGGCCTTGGGGTACAGCTGGAGGCCGTAGTTCTCACCAAAGGCGCTGTTCCCGTCGACGCGAGCCGCCAGGGTGACGAAAAGGTCGCCCAGGTCGAAGCGATTCTGGACGAAGGCTCCAATGTTGACCGACTCACTGAAGGTCTCACCGCCGAAGGTCCGGGCAGCGCCACCCACCATAGTCACACCGGGGCCGGCATAGTCCTTACCGGTCGCCACAGACGTGGAAGTCACGTCCCAGTACGCCTGTCCACCGAAGGCGAGGGCGCCTGAGAACCAGGGGAGATCGTAGTTCAGATTCCCCAGGTAGTCGCCGGTGAACTTGCGGGCGTTCCTGTACCCGATGTTCCGCTCGCCACTCTCGCCGATGTAGGTGTAGTGGTTGCCGAAGGGCAGGATGCGCGTCTTCTGGTCGGTGAGCGCGTCCAGACCAAAGGTGGCCTTGTGTGTGAGATTGCTGCTCTGATTGTAGTTCAGGGTCAAAGCACCAGTCCAGCGGTCGGCATCTGCATACGTGGAGATGGCCTGGGCATCAGCCACGTTCACGTCGAGACCGCCACCGTAGGGCAACTCTGGCGTGGCGTTCCGGGGATT
>Ga0233427_10000723_pt1 | contig 40017 bp, 40 predicted proteins | sample SI_118_April2016_5_FD_179885 | JGI IMG/M metagenome (GOLD analysis project Ga0233427, IMG submission 179885) | Seawater microbial communities from Saanich Inlet, British Columbia, Canada - SI_118_April2016_100_MG | ecosystem: Environmental > Aquatic > Marine > Inlet | place: Canada: British...
TATCGGTTCGGTAGATGGTCATTTGATCAATCACTGAGTCCTTAGGTTGACTGGCGCCATCTGGCATAGCTAATTCCTCTGGTAGACCCATATCATCTTCTTTCCATGAGTCGATTCGAGTCATCTGGTAGCTGATACCATCAGTTCGTATATGGAAGTTCAACCCTCCGCTATTACCGCTATAGAGCACATCAGGACGAGGGTTGTAATGCTGGTCAGAAACCTGCCCTTTATTCTCAGTAAATGACACTCCAGATTGAGTGGTCTTGTAATCTGCTATGCTTTGGGCATTGAGAGAAAGTGAAAGCAAAAGCGAAGACAGAGCAGAAAGGAATCTCATAGGTAATAAGCTCTATTTCAAAGATATTTAAAATTAGCTGGTTCAGGCTGTAGAGTATAGCTGCTATGTAGTCTTAATTTGCCTCTTTATAGTTGCTGCCTTTTTCATGATCTCAAAGTCTTGGTTTAGAATTCTTCGAGAGCCTATGAGGATAATGGATAAAAGATACAGCGGCCACGAAAAGAACTGTTCGCTTAGCATAACTACACCAACGATGAATGTCCATTCAAACAAGAGATTCAAAATACTCCGAACATCATCTACGCGGTGTAACTCTCTGAATATGGGTTTCGAAACGAGTCGTTGTATTTCTAATGTAATACTGATAGTCAGTGAGTATTGCTTGTTGAGTCCTACCCAAATATCTGATTTTTAAGCGGAAAGGGTTCCGGAAAAATCTTCTTGAAACTTACATTTTAACGTATCAAAATGATTTTACTTTTGCAGCGGAGAGTTGGCAGAGTGGTCGAATGCGGTAGTCTTGAAAACTATTGATCTTCACGGGTCCGGGGGTTCGAATCCCTCACTCTCCGCATAACAAATCATCCTCGCATTAGCGGGGATTTTTTGTTTCTGGCCGTTGCAAGCTTGCTTGGATAAGGTTGGGAACAAAGATCACAGACGAATGAAATGAGTGAGGATGATTTGGTCTGAACCTCCTCAATAAAAATGGGATCATGGAATAATCCCTCACTCTCCGCATAGCAAATCATCCTCGTATTAGCGGGGATTTTTTGTTTCTAACAACTAAGCCTTCTTCACAAACTCTGATTTCAACGCCATTGAACCAAAGCCATCGATCTTACAATCAATGTTATGGTCACCGTCTGTCAGCCTGATGTTTTTCACCTTAGTGCCCGCCTTAATTGGCTGCGGCGATCCTTTGACGGGAAGGTTTTTGAGAACAATGACCGAGTCTCCGCTCTGAAGCTCATTACCGTTTGCATCCAAAACTCGTTCACCAACTTCCTCCTCTAATTCATCAGGATTCCACTCATGTCCACATTCTGGACAAGCCATCAGTATTCCGGTTGAATAAGCATGTTCTGAGTTGCAAGAAGGACAATTATTCATGTAAGGTGTATGTTTTTCGGACTGGCCGAATGTATGGAAACCAACGTGCCCAGAATTCCGCACTCAGCATATGGATGTAAACTACATATTCGTACCTCAGTCCGCATGTTGAAACCATTCCATTTCATATTCCGATTTCTGCTCGTTTGGGTCTTTCTCTTTTCCACGGAAGCTGTTCTATCGCAAATCACGTTTCAGAAAACATTTGGAAACGCGCATGGAAATCAAGCAAACTCTGTAGAGCTCACCAATGATGGCGGATACATCGTTGCTGGATGGTACGATATGACTGCTCTTTTCACTTCAGAATTCTACCTCATCAAAACAGATCAGTTCGGAGACACTATATGGGCAAGGACTTACGGCCGGAAGGTTGACTCTAATGCTCGTCACAACGGCGGAAATCTTGGATATCACGCGATTCAAACGAGTGACAATGGGTATCTCATGGTCGGCGAAGTTCATGGGTTCGGAGCAGGTCTAGCTGACGTCTACGTTGTCAAGGTCGATTCCTTAGGCAACCTGCTCTGGTCAAAGACTTACGGCACAACCGAAGCTGACTACTCTGAGGCAGTTCTTGAGACTGCGAATGGAGATTTCGTGATTGTGGGCTTTACAGAAAGTGGCAATGTGGATGTCCGAGATGGCTATGTTTTGAGAATTGACTTGGATGGAGACCTTGTATGGAACAAAACCTTTGGTGGCGAATCAATAGACGCACTGACCAAGGTTATCCAATCTCCAGATGGGGGATTATTCATGGTGGGTTATTCCTTCAGCTTCGGGGCGTCCAGTTCAGATGTGTATGCTATCAAGACAACCGCTGATGGAAACATCGAATGGGAGAAGACCTATGGTGGGGTTGAGAATGAATAGGGCTACTCTGTGACAAGTACACCGGACAGTGGTTTCGTTATTTGTGGGACTTCTCACAGTTTTGGAGCTGGTAAGGCCGATGTCATTGCAATCAAGATTGATTCGATCGGTAACATTGAATGGTCAAATGCTTATGGAGGTGCAGAATCTGAATCAGGCCAGTCCATCGATCTGTGTACTGATGGTAGCTTTTCAATTACGGGGCATACGAGCAGTTATGGTGCTGGTGACGAAGATGTTCTCCTCCTGAAACTCAGCGATAGTGGAGATGTGCAATTTGGACGTGCCATCGGCAGCGACCTAGGTGATTTTGCTCGATCTATAAAACAGACGGATGATCAGGGGTTCATCATTGCTGGCTACACGATGGGATTCGGCGTTGCGCATTCAGATGTGTACTTAATCAAAACAGATAGTGCCGGGGTGAATGTCTGTCATGACACCAGTATTAGCATTCAGGCCTCGGTTATAAATCCTACAGTGAACATTGTGTCATCAAGCGTGGGATCCGGAGTCAAAACAGGCCTGCCAGCTACGCTTACTGGCTATACGCTATCTAATCCGTCAGAGCCGTGCGATTACGTAATTGGAAATGATGAGATACTTAATAATGAGAACCTTCGACTCTTTCCAAACCCAACCCCTGGCCTCCTAAATCTTGACTGGAATATTCAAAGCACCGAACTCGTAGAGGTCTCCATTATTGACTTGAATGGACGACTTGTCCAAAAGAACATCACACCATTACCGAGTCAGATAAACTTAAAGATGCTCGCAAAAGGACTATATGTTGTCCAAGTAATGTCTTCCCAAGGGCTAAGGACCAAGATAGTTGTCAAAAAATAAACAATAATGACATCAATAGGACGGTAAACTCAGAGAACATTAGCTTAATGGCTGAGAATTAAAAACTCAGTTCTTCTATTCTTAGCTCTACCTTCTTCGGTTTCATTCGATGCAAAAGGAACAGTCTCTCCAAACCCTTTGTACTCAATTCGTGACCCGTTGACACCTTGGGTTTCTAAATATTGCTTGACCGAGAATGCTCGATCGGCAGACAACACAAGGTTTTTTTCATCCTTTCCTACGTTGTCAGTATGTCCGTGAATTGCAATCCTCATGGAATCATTCTCTTGAAGGTAAAGAGCGAACTCGGTTAGAATGGCTTTTGATTGCTGAGTTATATCTGCGCTATTGGAAGAGTAAAAGATGTCATTGATCTTGTAAACTCCGCCCTCCTTAAGTTCTTCAACTTCCACATCAATATCCTGAAAGGTTTCAATGACCAATTCCTCATCCCCTGTCCGGCTTTTCATGTCATCGTCATCCTCTTCTACTTCAATCAACTTCGATTGAAACGCCTTACCATCTGCTTTGATGTTCATCACAACATCCTCATTATCTCGAACTGCAATGACTGCCGCGTACTTACCATCCTCATCTGAGACATCTACGGCAGTAATTTTCTTAGACTGCATTGTCTTCAGTTCAATTTTTCCGTTTTCAATGGGATATCCGGAATCATCTTTCAGCTGCCCTTTGACAAACACAACCTTATCAGGTCTAGCTTCCTTGTACAATTCGAATGTCCATATTTCAATGCTCTGTGGGTAGTCTTTATCCTTGGCCGAGTAGTATACTCTCTTGCCATCTGTGCTTACCACAAACGCCTGCTCATCTTGAGCTGTATTGATGGGGTGCCCCAAATTCACAGGTTTCTTCCATGTGCCATCATCATTTTGCTGTGTATAGAACACATCCAATCCACCAAATCCGAGGTGGCCGTCAGAAGCAAAGTACAATGTCCTAGAATCGCTATGAATGAAAGGTGTTTTATCGTTGTAAGGCGTATTGATCGGAGATCCAATGTTCTGTGCCTCCATCCAATCACCATTCTGATTCTTTTTAGAATAGTAGATCTCCAATCCAGAATTCTCACCGCGGTCACTGGTGAAATAAATGGTTTGACCATCAGCCGATATGCTGGGTTGAGATTCAAAACCGTTCGGTGTATTTACCTTATCCCCAAGACTTCTTAAGTTGCTCCAATAGTATCCTTCAATTCTTGACTTCGGTTCGATGCCGAAGTGTAAGTCAGCTTGATATATATCACAGTTTGTATAGCCCATGCCTGCTGGCTTGCAAATCGTAAGATATAGATGCTTATTGTCCAAGCTGACTGTCGCTCCGCCGTAATACCAACCCTCATTTACATTGAATGGAGAAGGAAACGGCTCTCCTTCTTCGAACTTTCCATTTACCAGTTTTGCTTTGACAAACTTTTCAGAAAAGGTCTGATTGTCCGTCAATAAAGAGGCTTTTACCTCAGATCGAATCGAATACCGTCTGGTGAGCAGCATACTCTCATTATCCGGTGATATCAACGGTAAAAATTCATCGTCTTCCGTACAAACTGCGCCTACCCTTCTGGCATTATAAGGTTTAGGATTCTTGTAGGCATCATCAAAAAACTTGGCGTACTCATAATCCAATTTGATTTCATCTTCTCGGTCATCATCCAATGGTTCCACTGATGAGCCACTTAATTCGTAGTATTTCTCAAAATATTCAATGCTCTCGGCATACTCAGATCTGCCTAATGCAATTTCAGCTAGAAAATAGTACGGTTCAAAATGAAAATTTGGACAGAGCCGAATGCACTCTTTGAGATAGCCCTGTGCTGGTTTTAGTGAAGTTCCTTTGGACATCGAGGTTCTCAAAGACTCAAGACCAATTAGATACTGGGCTAGACCCACATCAGGATCTTCCTCGATCGCTTTTCTAAGGGCGCCAACTCGTTCCTCTTTCGAGTTTTTGCGATTCATACCTTCTTCCAAAAACTTCTTGGCTTTTTTGTTTTCCGTTTCTGCGCACTCTGAGGAAGGAGTGATCTTGAAGCTCTTGTTCGTCACCTTTTGAGAGTAACTCGTAACCGAGATCAGAAATAGCAGGATGGCGAGAAATGCGGACCTCATTGCACAGTCGAATTTAAGGCGTGATACTTAGCCCTTGATCGCTTGTTGACGCAAATAATGATCCATTATTGTTAATAACATCATCGCTTCCACAATGGCTGTCGCTCGAGGGACCACGCAAGGATCATGGCGTCCCTTACCCTCAACTATAACAGCATCTCCATCTTTAGTCAGTCCTGTTTGATCCTTCATCAGCGTGGCCACAGGTTTGAAGGCCAGTCTAACAACCACGTCATTTCCATTTGTAATACCGCCTTGAACACCTCCACTATTGTTGGATGTAACTCGACCTTCTTGAGAATAGGTGTCATTGTGCTCAGAACCCCTCATCATTGAGGACTCAAACCCTCTCCCAATCTCAAATCCTTTAACCGCGTTGATGCTCAACATCGCCTTCCCTAAATCTGCATGAAACTTATCGAAGACGGGCTCCCCTAATCCGGAAGGTAGACCATGAGCAATGCATGTCACCACACCACCTACGGTGTCTCCATCTTTTTTAACCTCCTCGATTAAGACCTGCATATTGGAAGCGATATCGGGGCTTGGACATCTGACAATATGCGCTTCCACCTCTTTCCTGGAAGGAATGCTGTTGCTATCTTCCATTTGGATGTTTCCGACCTTCGAAACAAAGGCAATTACAGAAACGCCATTAGCCTCTAAAAACTGCCTGGCAATTGCACCGGCAACAACTCTGCATGCCGTTTCACGAGCTGAGGACCTTCCTCCACCTCGGTGATCGCGAATGCCGTATTTCTCCTCATAAGTATTGTCGGCATGGCTAGGACGAAATACATCTTTGAGATGATCATAATCCGAAGATTTGATATCGGAATTCTGAATAAGGAAACCAATGGGAGTTCCAATTGTCGTTTCATCAACGATTCCACTCAAGAACTGCACTGCATCAGTTTCACTCCTAGATGAGCTGATATTGCTTTGTCCCGGCTTTCTCCTATCTAATTCAGTTTGAATTTCAGTCAGGTCAAGCTTAAGTCCGGGAGGGCACCCATCAATGATCCCACCGATGGCCTTTCCATGAGATTCACCAAAAGTGGTCAGTATAAAGAGTTTTCCGATTGAGCTTCCAGCCATTCTAAAAATTCAACTGCAAAGGAATGATCCTATTTGTTTCAATCACAATGTTCTTAGATCGATTATTTTGCGGGCCAATTGCAGGCAATGAAGCTCCTCATTAATATCAACATACTAGCACAAACGAGACGAGAATCTCATTTACAGGTAAAAGGAGAGGCCATGAACGACCTTCCTACCATCGAAAATGCATGGCTAGCAATAAAAAAAGGCGTGATCGAGGACTTTGGATCCATGGGTGATTTGGATCCCTCTCGATTTAGTGCGTATGAGCAAGTTAATTTAAGGGGCAAAGCTGTTTTGCCGACTTGGTCTGACAGTCACACCCACATTGTTTTCGCGGATTCAAGACATGGAGAGTTCGAGGATCGAATAAATGGTTTGACATATCAAGAGATTGCGAATCGAGGCGGTGGAATCCTAAACTCAGCCAGAAAACTCAGAGAACTGAGTGAAGACGACCTCTTTGAACGAGCCGCTGATCGCTTAACAGAATTGATCTCACTGGGTACAGGTGCAATCGAAATAAAGAGCGGTTATGGGCTGACTCTCGATTCGGAGGTGAAAATGCTCAAGGTCATAGATCGATTGAAAAAAACATTTCCTATTCCGATCAAGGCATCGTTTCTGGGCGCTCATGCTGTTCCAGAAGAGTTTAAAGGTGATTCTGAAGCGTATGTCGACCATGTTATAGCCGATATTCTTCCTGAAGTCGGAAGAACCAAGTTGGCCGATTACATCGACGTGTTTTGCGAGGATGGATACTTCTCAACTGAACAAACTAAAAGACTCATTGAAGCCGGAAAATCACACGGTCTAAAGGCTAAAATTCACGTTAATCAGTTCACAGCAACTGGTGGTGTGAGGGTGTGTTGTGAGCAAGATGCTGTATCAGTTGATCACTTGGAAGAGTTGACCGAAGATGATGTTGAAGCTTTAAAACAACGGAATGGTGGGACCATTGCGGTGGCCTTGCCCAGCTGTTCGTTCTTCCTTGGAATTCCATATACACCAGTCAAGCGGCTTCTTGATGCAGGAATCCCAGTGGCACTAGCTACTGATTATAACCCTGGCTCCACTCCAAGCGGCAACATGAATTTTGTTTTGTCTCTAGCGTGCGTCGTTATGAAAATGACACCGTCTCAAGCCATCAATGCACTTACCATAAATGGAGCTGCTGCTATGGAATTAAGTGGAGAAGTTGGCAGCATTACACCGGGTAAAAGAGCCAATCTAATTGTCACAAAGGAACTTGATTCTCTCTCGTACCTTCCATATGCCTTTGGTTCGAATCACATTGATCACGTATTGATCAATGGCGAAACTTTCGGGCAATAAAAAACCCTCTCCATTTCTGAAGAGGGTTCACTGTATTATAAATGATAATACTTAGTGGACGACTGTAATCTTAGATACAGACTTCACACCAGCATTTTCAATCATTACGTTGTAATATCCCGCCTCAAGAGCAGAAACATTAAGTGCATTTCCGCTTAGGTTTTGGTTGATAACCAATCTTCCCATTGCGTCAAATACTTTAACGTTAGCTACACCTGTAACTCCGTTGATTGTAACAACGTCGTTAGCTGGATTTGGATACAAGCTAATATTTGCTCCGATAGCGTGCTCAGTTCCAAGAGGAACCCACTCACCATCCCAAAGCTCAAATGTATCACCATCAAGAACTGCGTAATCTTCGCCACCATCTGTGTACTCATAGTCGATGTTGTGATCTTCTGTACCGTTTAAAACAGCGCCAGTAGTATTATCAAGAAGAATTGCGGCCACTCTCAAGTTTGAGATATCCCAATCACCATCTTTAGTGAATGTATAGGAGTAAGTCACATTATCATTAGCAATAACTGAAGAAGGAACTGAACCAGCATCTCCATCAATTCCACCAAGTAGCTCACGTCCTACGTCATTGTATACCATATCTGCAGCAGGAACGGTAGCAGGAAGATTCTCATATCCACCCATTGCGCCGTTTGCACCACCAGAATAATAGTTCACTTGGTTATAATCCGATGTTGTACCAGTCACGTTGTCCTCAATTACGATAGCGGCTAAACGGAAATCTGCCGATGAAGTAACCGCAAAGTCAGCGCTGATGTCAACAGTAACTACATCATTCTCGTCCATTTCAGCAGTAACATCAAGATCAGCCCAGCCAAATTCATTAACCTGAATAACGTAAGGAACTTCAAATCCTGAGGGATCATATGCAGTCCCATCTCTTCCTACTAATCCGCTTGGATATCCACCGATTTTTGTTCCCATCCATGTGTCGTAAGTTGAATTTGTCATTGGATCACCGTTATGAACAGCAACACCAATCCAGGAATCTCCATAAGTGTCTTCCATGTACTCCATGTAAACCGCACCTCTTGGGCACCATCCACACCATGTACCAGTACCTTCTTCACCAAGAACAGCAGTCGTTGGCCAGAATGAAGCACCTGAAGTTGAACCCCAAAGTGTATCATTTGAATTGTCAGCATCACCAGTCGCAACTACATATACTGTAATATCTGCCTGATCTCCAGCGCTCAATGAAATCTGATCGGAGTGAGTAAAGTTTGCTGACCCACCACTATTTGAGATTGTGTTTGTGTAAGACTCTGTGTTGGTTGATGTTCCATCAGTCCAAATTACATCCCAAGCTGTGATGTCATTAGAACCCCAGTTAGTAACAGATCCAGTAATAGTTCCTCCCTGAGTTGATGTAACAACTTTCGGTACAAACACAGATGACATTTGAGCATCAGTTGCTGGTTGTGTACCAGGATTAAACGAATAGTATGTATTATCCACTGCGGTAAATTCAGAACCACCAGTAGCTGTATTGTACGAGCCAATTGTTGGTGAACCAGAAATTTGCATCGCGCTGGTAGAGTCAAACTGAATTCCCACAGTAAGCTCAACATTGCCTCCTGATTGAGAATAACTTCTCATATCGACAACGAATACCTTATTGGAAGTTTCTTCAAGGACGATTCCCCAATATGCCCATCCAGCACCTAGAGTTGAACTTGAGGCAGATGCCCAAATTACCCAGTGTTGACGATTAGGAGCAGTACCGAATGTCTTAGTGATAACTCCGTCGTTGGCACCTGTAACATTCAGACCCCATGCACAGACAGAGTTTGCTGGAATATCCGCTGAAGGAAGACTTGCAGGCGTTGAACCTGGAGATGCTCCAACAGTAGATTCAAACGTAACAACACCACCAGCATCAGCATAGTAAGATGAATACGTTGTGCCATCGAAATCAAAATCAAATCCAATGGATTCTTGAGCTGACCAACCAGTAGAACCAGTAGTCAGGATCTCAGTGTAACCGGTGAAGTTAGCAGTCATGTAAGCAGAAGGCTGCTCATCATCATTGTTTAATTCTCCCGGATTGTTACCGGCGTTAACCAGTGATAGAGAGTAGTACTGTGCACTGGCAAAACCAGCTGTCAATACTACCGCTAGAGATAATAGAACTTTTTTCATAAAATTGATTTTAAGAATGAATATGCTCCAAATGTACTCAAGGAGAGTATTCAATCATTAAAAGCAACCCAAAATATTGAAATGCTAAAAGCCCCGCCTCACTTTCGTGGACGGGGCTTCAAAATGCTTGTACTATGCTAATTACTTAACCACAGTCAGTGACTTCGTTGTTCGAGTCATATCATTTTCGATGACAATATTGTAGTATCCAGCGTTCAATCCAGAAACATCAAGAGTGTTTGAATATAATGCTTGATTGAGTACAGTTCTTCCAAGAGCATCATAGATTGTAATGTTCTTCAGACCGTTCATTCCTGTAATAGAGACCACGTCCTTTGCAGGGTTCGGGAAAATATTTACGTCCGCAATAGAAACACCTGCATTCCCTAGAGGAACCCAGTTACCATCCCAAAGCTCGAATGTATCTCCATCTACAACAGAGTATGTCTCACCAGCATCTTCGTACTCATAGTCGATGAAATCATCTTCCGCTGCATTCCAGATAGCTCCTGTTGAATTATCAAGAAGAAGTGCCGCAATGCGAACGTTATTGTGATCCCAATCTCCATCCATGGTGAATGTATATGAATATTCAACAACATCATCAGCGGTTACTGAAGAAGGAACAGAACCTGCATCTCCATCAATACCACCTAACAGCTCGCGCCCAACATCATCATATGACATATCAGCAGCAGGAACTGAAGCAGCGAGATTTTCCCAACCTCCCATAGCACCAGAACCACCACCTGCGTAGTAGTTGGCCTGGTTGTAATCTGCAGTTGTTCCAGTCACGTGATCTTCGATAACAATTGCAGACAATCTTAGATCATCGCTGGTTGATGCTGCGAAAGTTGCTGTGATATCAACCGTAACAACGTTGTCCATGTCCATTGTAGCTTCTACTTCAATTTCAGCAAGACCAAATTGATTGATATAGGTCGCAAACGGAGTCTCAAAATCAGATGGGTCGTATGCGTTTCCGTCACGACTTATCAGTCCACTTGGATAACCTGGAACCTGTCCACCCATCCATGTATCATAGTCCGAGTTCGTCATTGGGTCACCATTATGTACGGCAACTCCAATCCAGTCTTCGCCATATGTGTCTTCCATGTACTCCATGTAAACGAATCCTCTTGGACACCATCCGCACCATGTACCAGTTGCTTCTTCACCTACTACAGCCTTAACTGGAATGAATGAAACTCCAGAAGACATTGCAGCCAGTGTATCATTACTAAGGTTGCCGTCATTTGCAGTTTCAACATATACTGTAACATCAACTTCATCACCAGCATTAAGAGCTAGTAAATCACTGTGAATGAATATTTCACTCGCTCCAGGAGCAAGAGATGTAGTAATCGTTTCTGTGTTGGTTGTTGTACCATCAGTCCAGCTTACCGTGTAAGATGAGATCGAGTTGGCACCGTTGTTAAGAACAGATCCCGCAAGTTGCGTCCCTGTTGAAGTAACATATCTTGGAACAGCTATAGCGCTCAATTTGATATCAAATGGTGAAGGCTCTTCAACCACAACATTATCAACTGCAGCTCCATAAAGCCACCCAGCGCCATCGTTGTAGATGAAAGCCAGTTGAACATTCGCCGACCCTGCATAAGCAGAAAGGTCAACAATTTCATTTTCTCTCCAGCCATTTCCGTCTCCGGTCAAATCTTGAAGCATGCTCCAAGTAGCACCACCATCATCAGAAGCATAAATGTCAAATGACTCTGTTGCTGCTTGATAAGTAAATTCTCCGTAGAACACATCATAGACTAGACGTGGAGCAGATAATCCGGTTAAATCAAACGATTCTGTAAAAATTGAATCTGCTGACTTGTCGCAGTTACATCCATCGTCATTCGTTGCAATGAAGTTTCCGTGCTCTGGAATTGGGAATGATGCACTAGATAATGAAGTTGCGTCACCTGCTAACCATCCACCGTCGGTGGCAAGCGTGACCTGAGTCCACGAACCTGGAACACCAGATTCGAAATCCTCACTCAAAATAACTTGAGCGTTTAGGCCTGCAGCAGCAGTAATCGCCGCCAAACCTGAAAGTAGAATTCTTTTCATGTTAAATTATTAGTTAATGATTGATACAAATATCATTAATCATATATGGATTCAGCCCAAAATGAACTTTCAATTGATTGAATTCCTATCGAGGGTGTAGTGAATGGGAGAAAAGGAATTTAGCTTTGCGGCTCCAAAAAATTAGAATGAAGAGAGTTATTGAGTGTGTGCCTAACATTAGTGAGGGCCGAGACAAAGCGAAAATCAAGAGGATTACGGACATAGTTGAAAAAGTAGATGGTGCATTGCTTTTAAACGTTGATCCGGGAAAGGCAACGAATAGAACGGTCATCACGATTGGCGGAAGCCCTGAAGACGTCATGGAGGCTGCTTTCCAGCTTATAAAAAAGGCATCTGAAGAAATCGACATGTCTCAACATTCTGGAGCTCATCCTCGATTTGGAGCCACGGACGTCTGCCCACTCGTACCAGTGAGTAATGTGACTATGGAAGAATGCATCGAGTACGCCCGTATCCTTGGAAAGCGAATTGGAGAAGAGCTTTCAATTCCTGTTTACTTCTACGAAAACGCGGCGACCTCTTCCGATCGGTCAAACTTAGCGACTGTTCGCTCCGGGGAATACGAAGGATTGAAGGACAAACTCTCCGATTCAAATTGGAAGCCTGACCATGGACCGTCAGCATATAATGAATCTGTATCTCGATCTGGAGTCACAGCCGTAAGCGCTCGTGACTTTCTTGTTGCTTACAACATTAACTTGAATACAACGAGCACTCGTCGTGCTAATTCTATTGCGTTTGACATACGCGAACGAGGCCGTGTAAAACGAGAAGGGAACAGTCTAACCGGAAAAATAATCAAAGACAATAGTGGTAATCCTGTTTCTGAGCCCGGCCTTTTAAAATGTGTGAAAGGAATCGGTTGGTTCATCGAAGAATACGGAGTAGCCCAGATAAGCTACAACCTCACGAACATTAGCGTGACCTCAATTCACGAAGCTTTCGATAAGACCTGTGAACGAGCGCTGGCTCGAGGAATTAGGGTAACTGGATCAGAATTAATTGGTCTCGTTCCAAAAAAAGCGCTCCTGGAAGCTGGAGAGTACTTTTTGAAGAAACAAGAAAGGTCCTTGGGGTTACATGAGGAGGAAGTACTAAAAATCGCTGTCAAATCGCTTGGCCTCGACGAACTTGCCCCTTTCAATGTTCGCGAACGAATTATTGAATATGTCTTGGAAGACAGACTCAGCGATTCTTCGAAACTCGTTGATTTAAATCTCAAGGAATTTGCGCATGAAACTGCGGCTGAATCTCCTGCTCCCGGCGGTGGTTCGATATCTGCCTATGTGGGCGCTCTAGGCGTTTCGCTCGGAACTATGGTCGCAAACCTGAGTGCTCATAAACGCGGGTGGGACGATAAATGGGAATACTATTCTGAATGGGCCGTTAAAGGCCAACAGTACAAACAACGACTCACCGAATTGGTGGATGAAGACACTGAAGCTTTCAATCAGATCATGGCTGCATTTGGACTTCCTAAAGGTTCAGAAGCTGAAAAAGAAGCAAGAAAACAAGCCATTTCAGACGCTACGAAAGGAGCGATTCTGATTCCGTTGGAAGTCATGAAGAATGCGGCTGACTCAATGGAAGTGATGCTGGAAATGTCTCAAACAGGCCTGGAAGCTTCAATTAGCGATGCCGGTGTCGGAGCTCTATGTGCTCGCACTGCGGTTCGTGGCGCATGGTTAAATGTGAGAATCAACGCTAAGGATCTCAATGACCAATCTTTCATTGATGATGTCATGAATGAAGCGAGCGCCTATATGTCCAAAGCGGATGAGCTGGAGAGTAAAATCATAGGATTTGTCGAGGATAAAATCTAATCTCAACCTCACATAATACTGTACAGGCCCGTCTTATATAACAAGGCGGGCTTTTTTACGTAGAATAATATATGGCGACGAAGGAGAGGAAGATTCAATTCAAAACTTGGGAGAAAATTGTCTTCTTTTTTTCCAGTTCAATTGGTCTTCGTTCATCTAAAAAAGAACCTTGTACTTATCCTCTACTGGTTGATTCTTTTTGCCCTTATCCTACAGCTTATTGGAAGTAAGTACGGTGTCCCATATTTATTCCTATTCCCAGAGTATCTAGGAAAAGTAGGCTTTCTCTCTCATTTGCTCGTTGGTTTATCCACTGGCAGTTTCATCATGGCATTCAACATCTCCAGCTATGTGGTAAATGGTTTTCGATTCAGTTTTCTAGCCACATTAAGTCGTCCTTTTATTAAGTACTGCCAAAATAACTTCATCATCCCTCTCACATTCACATTGCTCTACTGCGCTTCACTTGCAAGCTTTCAGCTGGGGCCTGAAGAATTATCATTCTCTCATGTCATTATAAATCTGACTGGGTTTTTATTTGGAAACGCCCTGTTCATTTTATTAACGGCCCTGTACTTTATGGTAACGAATAAAAGCCTCAAAGCATTTGATCAACAGATATCCGATCAGGTCAGGCCTGTGGCGGATTTGTTTAGCAATAAAAAGAGCTGGCAAAAGTCAATTTCCGAATCTCGGAACTGGATGGTGGTATCCTATATCTCAAGATTTGGATCTGTTGCACTTGCTCGAGATAGTAGTCATTATAAAAAGTCTACGTTGGAAAAGGTATTTAGGCAAAACCGCATTAACGCATCATTCTTTCAGTTGTTTGTCCTTTCAGCACTTTTTACGCTTGGATGGATCGAGAATAAATGGATGATGATTCCAACAGCGGCGAGCTTCATGCTTTTCTTCACCATCTTGATCATGCTGACATCGGCCGTCTATTCATGGTTTCGGGGCTGGACTGCAGTAGTGATAATGTGCATTTTGGTTGGACTAACTTTTCTGACACGCATCGAGAAGTCGTTTTATCAGACGCAAGCCTATGGTCTGAATTACAGCACTGAAAAAGTCTTATACACCCAAGAGAACATTCGAACCCAACAGGAGAATGATCAAACTGTTTATTTAGACGTCGAGCACGGGTTGACTTATTTACAAAACTGGAAGGCAAAAACCGGCGAAGAGAAACCTGTTGCGGTATTCCTAAATATTCCCGGTGGTGGGTTGAGATCGGCTCTTTGGACGATGGTATCTGTTGACGCTGCCAATAATGCTACTAACGGAGACATGTGGAAACACCTCGTCATGATCAACGGGTCATCAGGCGGAATGATCGGAGCCTCCTATTTAAGAGAATATTACTACCGTACAGAGAACGGATTGGCTGAAATTAATTCTGATCAAGTCATTGAGGATATCAGCGCAGACAAGCTGAACCCAGTCGCAGCCACAGCAGTTTTGCATGACTTATTTTTTCGATTCAAGAAGTTCAAATACGGAAGCCATTATTACACTAAAGATCGAGGGTACGCATTTGAGCAGAAGCTTAATGCTGATACTCGGGGATGGCTGGACAGGCGGCTTTCTGACTATGCTCAACTTGAGCTAAGGAGAGATATGCCTTTGCTGATCCTCTCACCTACTATTAGCAATGACGGGCGAAAGCTAATTGTGTCGTCACAGCCGGTATCATATCTCTGTCATAACAATGACCCCAACCAGCTCAACGAAAACATTGAATTCCGACGATTCTTCAAGAACAATGAGCCTGATAGCTTGAGCTTTCTTTCTGCCCTGCGCATGAGCGCTACATTTCCATATGTCTTTCCAGCCGCCAGTCTACCCACAAACCCCTCTGTAGAAGTGCTGGACGCGGGAATCCGCGACAATTACGGAATGAGCAATACACTAAATTTCATCTATTTTTTCCGCGAATGGCTTTTAAGGAATACAAGTGGAATAGTTTTACTTCAGATCAGAGATCAAGAGAAATTTATAGATCTAAAAGCATCCCAATATCCAAGCTTGGCTGATCGAGTAACTCAACCATTTGGCACCTTTTATAACACGGTGCTAGACATTCAAGATTATCAGCTGGATGCTAGTGTTCGTAGGGCAAAGGACTGGTACAACGGCGAAATAGAGGTGATTGAATTCATCCTCAATCGGACTGACGAAAACCCGATAAGTTTGAGTTGGCATTTAACGAGTAGGGAGAAAAATCAAATCCTAGAATCGGTGAATACCAACGCCAACCAAGATCGTTTTGAGCGGCTCGCTGAACTTCTTAATCCCCCTTCTGGTTTCACTCAAATGGACACGACCTCAAATTCCTCCTTTGTGTTCCCAGAATGAATTTGAAAAATGAAACTACGGATGATGCTTTGAAGATCTTGATCATCGTACGCCGTTTCAATTGAATCCTTCACTTTATCAATCGACAATTCATTTTCGTTAGAAGCAATCGTCCCGTGCCCTTTGAAGCGTCCATTCTCAATAAGGATGACGCTACTTTCCTTGTCAGTGAATCCTTTTCCTCGAATGATCAGCGAGTGTTCAAATTCACTGAGCTTTTGAACGGCTTGATCAAATCTTTGATTGTAACTTTTGGCGGATTCTTCAAGTGTACATGCGCCAAAACACTTACCGAACCAGTCATCACAGGACTCTAAGCTCTCTTGTAATCCGCAATAACGCGCACAGAGATCAAAATCTTTGCACAATGAGTCGAGTACTGTTCTCACCTCATGCTGTGATTTAAACGAGAGTAACGGCTTATCCCATTTTCCGACTCTACCAAAGTTTAGACGACCATATCCATTTTGATCTGAGTATGCAAATACGCCACAATTCAATGAGATTCTCTTCATCGCTCTATTGAAGGGTGGCCAGTACTTCTTAATGAGCTGTGCTTCGGTTAAAAGAGAAATCAGCTCATTTGGGCAAACAATGTATTCAAGGTCTTCAATCTGTTCTACAAAACGATTCTTGTACCCGCTGTGAGAAGTCTGTCTGAAGTGTTCAGACAAGCGTTTCTTCAGATTGGTTGCCTTTCCAACGTATAGAACCTTGCCTTTTGGCCCTTTCATAATATAGACTCCCCGAGTCTGAGGAATACTGAGAAAGACATTTCGATCTAAATGTGGTGGCAGTGTTGCCTCTCTCGACCGAGCATTTAGAGCAAATGCCATATGACCATCATTGTCCAGCTTTTGCAGCTTCATGAATAATTCGGCCGTGAATACAGCATCTCCCATAGCGCGGTGACGATCTTCAATGGTTCGCCCTAGCTGCTGAGCAAGCTTACCAAGGCTGTAAGAATACATCCCAGGCATGATCTTTCTCGACAACCGAACTGTGCAAAGCCGTTTGGGTCTCCATGCCTTTCCAACCTCATCCATGTGCTGTTTGATAAAGCCGAAGTCGAAATTCACATTGTGTGCAACAAATATTGACTCCGAAGTCCGCTTCCATATTTCGTCAGCGACTTCATCAAACCCGGGTGCATCCTGAACCATTTCATCACTAATTCCGGTGAGACGCGTGATCATCGGAGGGATTTTGACCCCTGGATTGATCAGGGTTTCATAGCGATCGATTATACGATCATTATCAAGAGTAATGATGGCCACTTCGGTGATCCGATCGGTCTTCGACCTCCCTCCTGTTGTCTCTATATCAACGATGGCGTACACGGTCGAAAAATACAAATCAATTGACCTTGAAATTGCTTTCAACGACTATTCGTCAACATGATCGTTCGTTTATCACATTTTTAGATTTCTAAACTTAGATTTTTCGTTTGTTCGCTTTTGATATGAGAAACATGAGAATTCTATTTGCAGCTTCACTTATACTTTCCATCCTGAGTCTTCAAGCTCAAACTTCCCTGACGTCAGTCAATTCGAATAAGAGCGAAGGCCTCAAAAACTGGCATTTGCAAAACAAGAAAAGCGCAAAGGCTTATGGGGCGAACATCATAGAACTGCGGAAAGCACTAGGAGAATCGAAGCCAAAAAAGAAAATGGTTGTTGCAATCATAGATTCTGGCGTTGATAGCGAACATGAGGATTTGGTTGAGGTGCTTTGGACAAATGAGGGTGAAATCCCCAACAACAACATTGACGATGACGCCAATGGTTACGTCGATGATATTCACGGCTGGAACTTTTTAGTTGATGAGCAACAAGGAGATATTGGCCACGAGAATTTGGAGGCCACGAGAGTATTACGCCTGGACAGTGTTTATAGAAAGTCTGGAGTTGAGAGCCCCGAATGGCTGGATGAAAAAATGGTCAAGTTGGCGGAGGAAATCTATCAGAGCAACGAAGTCGACTACCAGATGATGCTCTCCTTTGCAGAAACATTCCACTCGCTTGACTCGATTGCAATTGCCGTAACAGGAGATGAGAACTACACTTACTCAGATGTATTCAAACACAAGTCGAAGGAGCCAGAATTCAAGCAAACCAAGAAGATTTTCAGGATATTTAAATTTATCAAACTCAGCAAGGGAGATCTTGAGGAAACAGCAATACAGTCTGAGACCTACGAAAAGTATTACCTCAACAAGTCTTTTGTTACTCGAGATGAATTCAACTATAACAAGAAAGGATACGGTAACAATGACTACGAGGGTCAGCATGCTGAACACGGCACCCACGTTGCAGGAATTGTTGGAGCAAATAGCAGGAATGATCTCGGGGCAGATGGCACTTCTTCTGGAGGAGCTGAAATAATGCTCGTACGTACCGTGCCTGACGGAGACGAGTATGACCTCGACGTTGTAAATGCTATCCACTATGCCACTAATAATGGGGCCAACATCATTAACATGAGTTTTGGGAAGGGAATATCACCGCATTCCGATGAAGTAAAAAGAGCATTTATGTATGCGTCAAACAAGGGTGTATTGCTAATTCATGCTGCCGGAAATGACAGTCAGGACAATGATGTCATCACGAATTACCCAAATGGAAGTGGACTAACAGACGTCAACTTGATCACGGTTGGCGCACTTGCCCCGCACAAGAACAAAAAGCTTGTCGCAGACTTTTCCAACTATGGTAAACAGTCGGTTAACATTTTCGCTCCCGGAGATGAAATCTATTCTACAATTCCCGGAAATGAATATAAGTTTCTAAGTGGGACGAGTATGGCTGCGCCAGTGGTTAGTGGAGTTGCCGCAATGATCTGGTCGTATTTTCCAGATTATTCAGCCAAAGAAATTAGAGACGTCTTACTCAACAGTTCCGGTAAGATTGACCGATCTGTAATTCTGCCAGGAACTAAAAAAACAAAAGTGGAATTCAGTGAACTGTCCTCCACTGGAGGCGTTCTTGATGCACTTGCCGCATTTCGTCTAGCGCAGGAACGTGAGGCTGAGTAATCAACAAATTGTTGATCCAAAAGTTTTATCCTCTTCCTGAGCATGAATTCCTTATTCCGCTATTTTAGCGCATCTTGTAACGATGATCGCTCAGCAGGCATATCACCTGAATGTGAGCGGCTTAGCTAAGGATGGATGATTGGGATAATGAAGAGGATCCTTTGGGTTTCGATTGTATTTGCGTTATGTTTTGCCGGAACGGCTGGCAGTGAAGGGATGAGATATCTCCAGGAGTACTTTGTATACCCTGATGATGAAAATGATCAGGTGAAGACCCATTGGATGCCCGCGACTGATAGTGAAGTCAAGCTTTACCATCTCGAAAAAAGCCATGACAATAAAGTCTTTGATATTTGGAAGGAAATTGAAGCGCCTGAAACCCAATTCGAAATGCTCGAGGTGGATTTTGATCCCTATTCAGGGTGGTCATATTACCGAATGAGTCAGATCCTAAACAGTGATGACACCCTTCACACTCCAACGATTCCTGTATTCCTTGGATTGGAAAATCTGGCCAAAGGAGAAATCATGGTTCCAGATGAATTCTTGAGTGAAAAAAACGACGATCATTGATTTGAGTTCGTTCAACGGTAAGAGGTTAATCCTTGTTCTGCGGGACGTGCACAGTGTCGAGTTCCTATACGATAAAGAGGTTTTAGTTGATGAACGCGGACTGTATATAACAGGAAGTGAATCCTTGCCTTCTGGTAAGTACACGATAACCGCATCCTCTCAAGATTACGTTCTGGGATTAATGATCGAAGCGCGTTAATCAAAATCCTGCTGAACAGCAAGCTGAAAGCAATCACAGCCCAGCGCCCGATCAAAGAATTGTTTTAAAGTCCTCATCTCATCCCGAGCAAGCTTCTTCCCTTCGTACGAAATGAAGTACATCACCGTCATTCCTACTAGCGCCGCTGGGAGTATCCAAAAACCCCACATTTCCTTATTCAGTGTCCATTGGGACATTCCAAGAGTGAGTCCTACAAAAGAGGCGAATCCAAAGAACCCATAGAAGAACATGAACATGGTCCAGACCGTGGGAGCTGGTCCAATCATGCATCTGACCATTGTTTCGCCGCCTTCCTCTTCCAAATTGACATCCATGTGAGGGCTCCAATAGTGTCGCGATTCGGGCGGAAGCTCAAGTACCAAGTGATCGTGCACCTTTTTAAGCAATAAGTTTTCGGGGTTGTCAGTGTCGATGCTCTTTTCGACACGTGTCGTTATATCAACAGTCGACAATGGAGATTTGAACTTGTATCGAGGTCGGAACTCAAGCTTGGTCATAGGCCAAATTCAAATCTATGCGATAACCCACGCATTTGAAAATCTAGATAGGTGATAATGGTCAGTCCACGAAAAGTGAATCATTCAATTGGCGTAGGTTGTAGGAGGAAGCCATTGATTCACCATACGCTCCAACAGAACGAATCGCAATCAAATCTCCTCGTTCTGAATTAGGCATGTAGACTGCTTTCCCAAAACAATCGCTGCTTTCTCATTTCGGTAGAGATGCTGGACAATTTGTGAGAGTTCATTCGTGGTGCCAGAAAACGCTGACAAAACCACAATTCTCTCCTCTTCTCTATTCACGAGCTCTGCCACATGCTTAATGCGATCAGCGCTTCCTACCGATGTATCTCCGAATTTCTGAACAATCATCTTTTCAAATTGGGCCGCAAATGTACTCGTTCACTCACTCACAGAACTATGAAGATGTTTATTGGCAATACATAGCCCGCAGTTGAAAACCTATTTCTCAATTTGAATTTATACACCTGTGCTACTGCATATCTTTGACCACTCAATTCTACAATGTGATAGCACTTCTGCGAAAAGAAGTAAACGAATTCCTCTCCTCCCTCATCGGATACCTTGTCATCTCTGTCTTCCTATGTGCGATTGGGTTATTCATGTGGGTCTTCCCTATTGATATAAATGTTTTGAATGGCGGCTACGCCAATCTTGACGCACTCTTCACCCTTGCACCTTGGGTCTTTTTGTTTTTGTGTCCAGCGATCACCATGCGCCTCTTTGCTGAAGAGAATAGAGCTGGCACCATGGAATTACTTATGACAAGACCATTGACCGAATGGAATATTGTTTTAGCAAAGTTCCTGGCTGGTTGGATACTCAGCATTCTCGCTCTGTTGCCAACGTTGATATACTTCTGGTCTGTTCATCAACTTGGAAGTCCAAAAGGAAATTTAGATGTCGGTGGCGTCCTGGGGTCATATGTGGGACTTATAATGCTGGCAGGTGCATACATTGCAATCGGCCTATTCTCTTCGTCACTCACTTCGAATCAAATTGTCAGTTTCATCTCTTCTGTGTTCTTGTGCTTTGTCCTGTTTATTGGATTCGATTCTCTGAGCGGATTCGTTCCGACGGGTTCGTTTGAACTCATATTCATAAGCCTTGGTATTAACGAGCATTACATGTCCATGAGTCGTGGTGTGATTGACACACGAGATCTTCTCTATTTCGGTAGTCTGATTTTTCTTTTTCTGTTTTTTTCGAAAACAAAACTTTCCAGTCGAAAATGGTAGGCACTTCAACGAATAGAAGACTTGGGGATTGGCTTACGCTGGCTATTGCGATTGCCACTGTCATTATGTTGAACATTCTCGGGAGCTTTGTGTTTGAACGATTTGACCTCACTTCAGAAAAACGATATTCACTATCGTCATCCACTGAAGAAATACTAGAAAACCTGCCAGACGTTGTGCTCATCCGTGTGTACTTAGAAGGCAATCTTCCTGCGGAATTTCGGGAGTTCAGAAACAACATTCAGGAAACGCTGGATGAAATGAGGGCCTATTCGGGGGGCAAGGTTGAGTATGTCTTTATAAACCCTTCTTCTGCGCCCACCGAAGAAGAGAGAATTGCGGTCTATCAAGAGTTGACAAAAGCAGGTCTTGAGTATACCAACATAAGATTGCAGAGCGAAGACAAGGTTTCCGAACAAATCATCTTCCCTGGAGCAATTGTAGCGTATGGTGGTGTCGAAGTGCCGTTGCAACTACTGAAAAACAAGCTCGGAGCCTCTCAACAAGACATGATCAGCAATTCCATCCAGCAACTGGAATACGAATTCATCTCGGCTCTTCAAAAATTGATGCAGCCTCAAAGTAAGGTTGTTGCATTTGTTGAAGGTCATGGCGAATTTGATGCGATGGAAACTGCGGATATCGAGGCATCGCTCAAAGAACTATATACGGTCGAACGGATCACAATCAATGAAAAGCTCAGTGCCCTAGAAGGTGTGGACGCGATCATCATCGCGAGACCTGATAGCGCCTATTCCGAAAAGGACAAGTTCGTCCTAGATCAATTTATCATGCGAGGTGGGAAAGTCCTCTGGATGATTGACCCTGTTTTCGCCCGTATGGATAGCCTTCAAAATAGCCAACTCACGATGGGTTTAGTGTTGGAACACAACCTGACTGATCAGCTATTTAAGTACGGGGTTCGGCTCAACAACGATCTCATTTTAGACTTGGAGTGTGTCAGCATCCCAATTGTAACCGGTCAAGTAGGAGATCAACCGAAGCAGGAGATGTTCCCTTGGTACTACTCGCCTCTCTTGAGTGGAAATGATGGTCATCCAATAAGTTTAAATCTTGACAGGGTCAAAACCGAATTCACCAGCACCGTCGAATCGTTAGAATTGGAAGGAATCAAAGCCACAACAATTCTGAGCTCAAGTGACCAAACCAAATTAGTGAACGCTCCGACACGCGTTAGTTTCAATATTCTGCGTGAAGCTCCACGATACGAATTATTCAATACCGGACCCCACGCAGTCGCTGTGCTGTTAGAGGGGCGATTTGAATCTGTGTTCAAGAACCGATTACCGAAACGACTTGTTGCAAATGAGAAAATTGACTTCTTGGAAATGAGCGACAGCACGCAAATGATTGTGGTCAGTGACGGAGACATCATTCGCAATCCAGTGCGGAGGGATGAGAACCGATACTTCACCCTTGGCTATGATCGCTATACCAACAAAACCTATGGAAACAAGGCGTTTGTCCTAAACGCAATCAACTACCTCTTAGATGACCAAGGCCTGCTCAATATCCGGAGCAAAGAATTTAAAATTCGATTACTAGACCAAGCCAAAATTGATGAGGAGCGCTTTTACTGGCAATTCATGAACACAGCGGTGCCCATCGTCATAGTCGTGCTTTTTGGTTTTGCTCGTACTTGGATGCGAAAAAGGAAATATTCATAAATGGCCGCATGAGAAAAATAGGAATTGGAGTCGCTTTCTTGTTCGTGATTACATTAATCACGTTTTGGGTTCTCAATAATCAATCGAGTAGCACCATTAAATCAGAACTCACCGACTTTGCTGTTCAGGATACAGCTGTGATAAGCAAAATCACACTTGAAGATGAAACGGGCGTAACAGTCGTTTTAGATAGAAATGAAAAAGGTTGGATTGTCAATCAGGAGTTTATCGCCAGACCTGATGCAGTGAGAATTCTCCTGACGACCATGTCAAAACTGTCCGTTAAATCCCCGGTAAGTCAACAAGGAATGAACTCGGTGCTAAAGAACATCATAGCCAAACACACCCTGATTAAGATTTATACTTCAAGTGAGGAGGCGGACAAAGCATATTATGTGGGCGGGCCAGATCAAACACACACTGGAACACTCATGTTAATGAAAGGGTCTTCGAGGCCTTTTATTACACACCTTGAAGGGTTTCACGGGTTTTTGACGACTCGCTATTTCACCAATGTGTTGGAATGGCGGCATCGCGGAATTTTTGAGGAGCAGATTCACAACATAGACGGGCTGAACATCTCCTTTCCTGCTGATTCTTCTTTGGATGTGGATATAAGTAGAAATGAAACAACAGGCTCCTGGACGGTTTCGCCTTCATCTTCAGAAATTGACACCTTTCTATTGATGGCATATTTGAAAAAGTATGAGTTGGTTCATTACGAAAGTTTTGAAGAGACGAAGTCGCCTGAGTTTTTAGATTCAATCAGAGGAACAGAACCTTTGTTTCAAATCAGCTTGCGCACATTTAATCATGGAGCCATTGGAGTCACTGGATTCAAGAAGCCGATTCGGGAGGGATATGATCCTGAGGGGAATGCAATCGGCTATGACTTAGATCGTCTTTATCTGCAACTCGACAATGGCGAAATGGTAATTGGCCAGTATGCCATTTTCGATCCATTAACGAAAGGGATTGGTCTCTTTCGATAGCGTTCAAAACTTGTTCATTTCAGGTTAAAATCATCTCTCTTTATCTCAAGACCAATAATCTATATTTGCCCACATTAGAGCGAGCGTACTGCACATAATTGACGACTATGAAATTCATCGTTTCCAGCAACACATTACTGAAGCAATTGACCTCCATCAGCGGAGTTCTCAACACGAGCAGCAATCTTCCAATTCTGAGCTACTTTCTTTTTGATGTAAAGGATAAGAAGTTGACCATCTCTGGTTCTGACCTAGAATCCACTATGATTACGGAAATTGACCTTGACAAGGCTGATGACGACATGAAGATTTGTGTACCAGCAAAGTTGTTGCTCGATATGCTAAAGACATTTCCAGATCAGCCGTTAACGTTCTCGATAGATTCAAAGTCATTTGGTATTGAGATAGCCTCTGACAACGGTAAGTATCGCTTGGCAGGTGTGAATGGAGATGAATTCCCCAGACTTCCTGAGATGGATTCTTCCTCCAGTTTAAAGATTGATAGCGGAGTTCTTTTCAACGCCATCAACAAGACTGTATTCGCAACAGGAAATGATGAACTCAGACCAGTGATGAGTGGAGTCTATTTCGCGCTTGAAAAGGACGGGCTAACGTTTGTTGCCACTGATGCGCACAAACTTGTGAAGTATGAGCGTAGCGATGCCAAGAGCAGCAAAGCGTCGACTTTTATAATGCCTAAAAAGCCACTGAATCTTCTCAAAGGACTACTCGCTTCTATGGACTCAGATGTGAGCATCGAATACAATGAAACCAACGCATCATTCGTATTTGATAATTACACACTCGTAAGCCGATTGATTGATGGGAAATACCCAAATTATGAAGCGGTGATTCCAAAGGAGAATCCAAACTTAATGATGATTGACCGTGAAGCGTTTCTGAACAGCATTCGCCGAGTGTCAATTTTCTCAAATAAGACAACACACCAGGTAAGACTTGCGATCAAGGGAAGCGAACTTCAAGTAAGCGCAGAAGATCTTGACTTTAGCAACGAGGCATCAGAGAGATTGACTTGTAACTATAAAGGAGATGACATCACTATTGGGTTTAACAGCCGTTTCATTATTGAAATGCTGAACAATTTAGAATCTGATGAAGTCAAATTGGAGCTTTCTGCCCCAAATCGAGCTGGCCTGCTATCCCCTTCTGATAAGGATGATGCAGAGCAAATCACCATGTTGGTGATGCCCGTGATGCTTAGCCAGTAAATTCTAATTGTGAGTCGACGTTGTTATCCAATATGGATTTTCGTCTTCGTCATCCAATTCCTCTTCTAATTCCCAAATATACTTAGGTCGTTGTGGACCATCTCCGCGATAATAGTACGCTAGGATCAATCCTGCGATCGCTCCAAATAAGTGCCCTTCCCAAGAAATACTGGGTTGAATCGGAAGAATTCCCCACACCATCGAACCATACAAAAAGACCACGATTAATGAAAGTGCCATGAGGCGATAATACTTTCGGAAGACACCGCTGAAGAAGATGAATGAAGCTAATGCGTAAATAATTCCACTATATCCAATGTGGTTCCCATCTCTTGCCGCAATCCAAATCCATATTCCGCTCATTAACCAACTCCAACCTATGACGGCCCAGCCAAGTCTTCCGTAAACCGTAAACAGACCAAACATGAGCACAAATGCACTCACGGAATTATCCATTAGATGCTTCCAGTCAGCGTGGAGCAGCGGATAAGTAATAAGTCCAATTAGGCCTTCAATGGACCTTGGTCTTAATCCAAAACCCCTGAAATCGATGAGAAATTGACTGTTCAAGAAGTGAATCAACCATAGCACCCCAATGATGAAAAGGGAAATAATGAAGCTATATCTAAAATTTCTATTGATTTTTTCCTGAACTTAGACAAAGAAACCAAGGTTTTATCATATGAAAAGCTTGATTTATATATCAATTATTGCCGTGCTAGGGTCAATTTGCATACCAGCTTTTGGACAAGACACATCGGCAGTCGAATCATTCGAAATACTCTCTATCGGCGGGATTATCTCTCATTTAGATGAACCAATCGAGAGCATCAATGTGGAGTTATGGGAGGGCAATAAAGTTGTCACTGAAGAATTGACCAAGAAAAATGGAAAGTACAAATTCACTCTTTACAGTGAAAAGATCTACACGATTGAAATAAGTAAGAAAGGCTACTACGCTAAAAGAGTTTCAATAAACACGAAGCTCAGTGGTGTTGACGGTGACTTCCAAAAGTTTCCATTTGATATTGGCATGACGTTGAAAGGTGAAAAAGACTTCGATGAATATCTTAAAGATTACCCGGTTGCGCTAATCGAATTCCATAAGAAGAGAAAAGAATTTGTCTTCGACAAAGAATACACCCGGACTTATATGAGTGAAATTTCGCCTAGTAAGTATTAGAGATTAGTCTCAATCCAGTCAGCAATATTCGCTTCTACCCTAGTATTGATTCTGTTCGTATCCGCTCGGCCGAATGATTCACCAGTTATCTTTTCGTAAAGTTCAATGTATCGTTCGCTAACTGTGTTTACGAAATCGTCGGGCATTTCAGGCATTGTCTGACCATCAAGTCCTTGGAATCCTTCACTGATTAGCCATTGCCTAACAAACTCTTTACTCAATTGTTTCTGGATCTCTCCACTCGCCTGCCTTTGCTCATAGCCATCTGCGTAGAAGTACCGAGAAGAGTCAGGAGTGTGAATCTCATCAATGAGGATAATCTCTCCATTAGAGCCGATTCCAAATTCATATTTGGTATCAACCAGAATCAAGTCCCTTTCCGCAGCAATCTGGGTTCCTCTTTCGAACAGTTGTCGTGTAATGCTTTCTAGTTGAACGTAAATTGATTCTTCCACAATTCCTTTAGAGATGATGTCTTCTCTTGAAATGTCCTCATCATGTCCTTCCTCTGCCTTTGTGGCAGGGGTGATAATTGGTTCAGGGAACTTATCGCTTTCCTTCATTCCGTCTGGCATGAAGACTCCACATATCATTCTCTTACCGGATCGATATTCTCTCCAAGCATGTCCACTGAGATAGCCCCGGATTACCATTTCCACTTTGATGGGATTGCACTTAAGCCCCACGGTTACGTTTGGGTCTGGAACTGCCGACATCCAATTTGGGACAATATCCTTCGTCGCATCTAAAAACCTTGCTGCCAGCTGATTTAGCACCTGTCCTTTGTAAGGAATTCCTTTAGGGAGAATACAATCAAAGGCCGATATCCTGTCCGAAGCAACCATAATCAGATGCTCAGGTCCAATGTGATAAACATCTCGAACCTTGCCTCTGTACATTTTCGTCTGATGAGGAAAATGATAGTTTGTGTCTTTCAGGGCTTCACTCATCTTTCTTCTTCTTTACTCCTATCATATAAACCCACTGTCTTTGGTTGTGATATTTGAGAAGCGGGATCTCTTCCTCTGTTTCAAGTTCACCGAACAGGTGACTAATTCCTTCATTCATAATCAATGAAATCACTCCAACGCTTTCTTGATACATTACAAATTGTACTTGCCAATCTTTTGTGAAAAACATGGTCTCTCCTTCTTGCAGGACCACCGCTGGGCTCCCCCCTTGATAAGCGCTGTCAAATTCAATTTTATAAACGATGTCGCAGTTGTCATCATTCTCTATCCAAATGAGATTCTCCTCAAAATCAATGAAAACGTTATGCGGCACTTGTTTAAAATCATCCTGTCCAGCATGATGATTTAAATGGCTCAGAAAGTATGCGTTGGGCTTGCTTTTATCAATCTTCTGCCCAATAGAAATCTGGGCAGCAAGCATCAATACTATGCTGATTACGAGTTTCACTTCTTCTTCGGTTTCTCAGCTGTTTCGTACTTCCCGATTATTCGCTCTACCAAACGATGCCGGACAACATCTCTTTTATCCAATTCGATAACGGCAATTCCCTCTACATTTCGCAGAAGGTTAATACTGTGGAGAAGTCCACTAGGTATATGTTTAGGTAGGTCCACCTGACTTGTATCGCCAGTGATAATGAATTTGGAACCTTTACCCATTCTGGTCAAGAACATTTTCATTTGATTCTCACTTGCGTTTTGAGCTTCATCTAGAATAACATAAGCATTGCTTAATGTTCTTCCTCGCATAAAAGCCAGAGGAGCAATTTCGATCGTTGTTCGCTCTAAGAATTTGGAGAGCTTATCGTATGGGATCATATCGAACAGAGCGTCGTATAACGGCCTGAGGTAAGGGTCTAGCTTATCCTTCAAATCACCGGGTAAAAAACCGAGGCTCTCGCCTGCTTCAACCGCCGGACGCGTCAAGACAATCCTCTGTACTTCCTTTTCTTTCAATGCCTTCACTGCGAGCGCCACAGCAGTGTATGTCTTTCCTGTTCCAGCTGGCCCTATTGCAAAGGTCAGGTCATTATCCAGGCTAAGCTCAACAAGCTTGGCTTGGTTAGCCGTTCTGGCTTTGATTTGCTTTCCGTTATTGCCATAAACCAATACCGAACTATCCACTTTCGAAAGAGATGCGGAAGAGTCTAAGACTCTGCGTACATCTGTGTCTGTTAGCCGTTGATATTCATTTAGATGATTGATGAGTAACTTCCATTTCTCATCAAATTCTTTTAGCTCCTTCTCTGGTCCAAGCACTTTGACTTGATCGCCACGTGCAATAATTTTTAATGCACTGAAGTGTTTCCTTAGAATGGAGAGATTGGCATTTTTCGCACCCAGAATTTCTACTGGATGGATGTCGTCAAATTGGATAATAATCTCGTGCAAAGAAGCTTCTTAGTTTAACTGGGCTACTGGTTTTCCTACCTTCGCGCCACGCAAAGAAAACAAATTTACTACGCTGATTTTTGCTCTAGCGCATGCCGATAATCACCTTAACAACAGACCTAGGAAACAAGGACTACTACCTCAGTCAGGTTAAGGCTAAAATATTATCCCAAAGTCCTGATTTACAAATCGTTGATGTCACGCATCAAATTGACAAGTACGATGTTGCTCAAGCCGCATTTGTGTTGAAAAACATTCTTGATGATTTTCCAAAAGACACAGTTCACATAGTCGGAGTGGGCACAAAGGCAATCGACAACATGGTACATCTCGGTATCCGATACAAGAATCAATACATCATTACTGCTGACTCTGGACTCTTTAATTTGATTGCTCGCTTCCACCCCGATTTAGTAGTAGAGCTCCAGATGAACCTTGAATCCGACTATCCAAACTTTCCAGTAAAGGACTTATACGCACCGGCAGCAGTGCATTTGGCGACTGGTGGAACGCTTGAAGTAATAGGCCGACGCACCGATAAGATGACACAGCGCGTGCTTATGGCTCCAACTGTAGGGCCTGATCAAATCACAGGAAGCATCATTTATGTGGATGACTATGGAAACGCCATCTCCAATATTACCACTGACCTCATCAAAGAAATTGGAAAGGGACGAGAATATGCGCTTGGCTTTGTGAGCCCGAGCTATACTATTGAACAAATCAGCATGAGATACAGCGACGTCACCGAAGGTGAGCGACTCGCTTTGATAAATTCTGCTGGACATTTAGAAATTGCCATGAATCAAGGGCGTGCAAGTGATTTGATCGGACTCCATCCAGGCACAACCATCGTAATGCAGTTTTAATGATACGAATTGTAAAAATGACCTTCAGAAAGGATGAGGTAGGTTCATTTGAATCCCTATTCAACATTGTAAGACCTAAAATCGAAGAACAGCAGGGTTGTAATGGCGTTCAGTTGCTCCGAGACCTTGCTGACCGACGAATCTATTTCACGTATAGCACGTGGGATAGTGATGCGGACCTGCAAGCATATCGCAATTCTAAATTATTCGCTGATACATGGGCAAAGACAAAAGCGCTATTTGATGGGAAACCAGAAGCGTGGAGCGTTGAACAACAAGAAGATTGAAATGACTGAAGAGAGAAAGACACAAATAGAGAACATCATCATTGACTTGAGGTCAAAGAATGAGAAGAAGGTGCTTGGTGCGCTCAAGCGTATTCCGCATGACGGTAGTCCAGAAATGATTCGACCCATGTTTGAGCTGGTACTAGCTGGGCCGTCATCAGAAGCTCGTATACTGCTTGACAAAACATTGAATAATCTGAAGGATCGCGGAGTCAAAGAATCACTGATCGAGCTTCTCATGGATAAGGATTTCTATCATGTTCAACCCGAGGTACTCAATTGTGTTTGGCAGTCTGGCGTTGATCTAGGAGACCGCATTGAGCTCCTCATAGACATTTCAATTAATGGTACATACATGACCGTTTTAGAGGTGTGCACCGTAATTGAGAACATTGAGGTAATTGACACAGAAGCACTTTCTGAATCAATCAAACGAATGGATAAGGCCGTGGCAATTAAAAGCGAAACCCAAGACATACTAGTAAGCCTCAGGGAATTATTGCTCGAAAAACTTCTTGATTAGTGCCAAAAAAGGGAAGCATTGTAGAAGGCATCGACATCGTCGATCTTGGAACGAAAGGAAAAGTCATTGGCAAGAAAGACGGCCAAGTCTATTTATGCAAAGGGGCCGTACCCGGTGATACTATCAATCTGCAGGTCAGGAAGAACCGAAAAGGTCATGTAGAGGGAATCGTCGATGCAATCACCTCCTACTCTAGTGATCGCGTCGATCCAACTTGCTCACATTTTGAACATTGCGGTGGGTGTAGCTGGCAAAATTTCGATTATGAGAAACAGTTGTTTTTCAAGGAGAAGCAGGTAAAGCAGCAACTGAATCGCATCGGTGGGTTTGAATCTTATGAGAGCTTTCCAATTTTATCATCCGAAGAGGTATATGAGTACCGCAACAAACTGGAATTCACATTCACACAAGAAGGTTGGCTAACGCCTGATAAAGTGAGCGACCCATCAATCCGCAAAACTCCATCTCTTGGATTTCATGTACCGGGGAGGTTCGACTGGGTTCTTCAAATTGATGAGTGCCATTTGCAAGATTCTCTGAACAACGAATTCAGAAATTTCGTTCACAAGACGGCACTGGAGCTGGATATTAGCTTTTATCGTCAACGGGAAAAGACAGGCATCCTTCGCAATCTCGTTCTAAGAAATAACAGGAAAAACGAGTGGATGGTTCTACTCGTGGTCTCTGAACAAACGGACTTGGTACATGAACTGTGTGAAAAGATTTCGACCGAGTTCAGCCAAGTGACATCACTATGGTTGATTTTGAATCAAAAATTGAATGATTCATATGCCGACTGTCCTGTTGTAAAGGTGAAGGGAGATGATCATCTCATCGAAACATTCAAGAACTCGGCCACCGAAGCTGAGGTTAAATACAAGATCGGCCCGAAGAGTTTCTTTCAGACGAATGCTTATCAGGCGGAGCGGTTGTATCAATTAGTGTTCGATTGGGCTGAAATCGAGAAATCTGATCTGGTCTATGACCTCTACACCGGCACTGGAACAATCGCCTTGTTTATGGCCCGCTACGCGAAACATGTAATTGGAATTGAATATGTCCCTGAGTCTATTGAAGACGCAAAAGTCAATTCGGAACTGAACGAGCAATCCAATCTGAGTTTCTATGCTGGTGACATGAGGGAGGTTTTGAGCCGAGATTTCATTGATGAAAATGGCCGTCCAGATGTTCTTATCACAGATCCACCACGAGCGGGCATGCATACGGATGTAATCGAGCGAATTCTGGAGGCTGAGCCAAAACGAATTGTTTATGTCAGTTGCGATCCTTCCACTCAAGCTAGAGACTTAAAACTGCTTCATGAGAAGTACGATTTGATTAAGGCCCAGGCGGTTGACATGTTTCCACACACGAGCCATGTTGAAAACGTTGCGATGATGCGGTTAAGAAAATAGCGAGTGAATTCGGAGCACTTGAGGAATGAGCGCTTCAACCCCATCGTTGACGATAATATGATCGCTCTTGGTCGTAATTTCCTGTTCGGATAGTTGATTTGCCATCCGCGCCTCCACTTCTTCCTTGCTTACTTCATCCCTATTCATAACACGTTTTATGCGAAGATCAATCGGCGCGGTCACGGAGATCACTTCGTCGCATTGTTCAGAACCACCGCTTTCAAATAGAATTGCTGCTTCCTTGATGCAGTAAGGAACTCGATCATTGAAATCATCGCTCCATTTTTGAAATGAACTGAATACTGCTGGATGAAGTATGCCATTTAAAGCCTTCAGCTTGGATGAATCGTTGAATACAATTTGAGCAATGGCTGAACGGTCAGCTTGCTCATTAACATAGACGTCATCTCCTAAGAGTAATTTCACCTCACTGACAACCAACTGATTACTTTGAAGCAGTTCACGACTGACATTGTCGGCTTCAAAAACAGGAATAGATAGCGTTTTGAAAATTTGAGCGACCGTCGTCTTTCCTGAACCAATTCCACCAGTTAAGCCAATCCGCTTCATTCTTTGCGAGAGATTACAAGTTCCACCTCATTTGGCTGAAGGCTCACCTTGATCGCTTTGCTCGTCCATTCGAGAAGGTCTACTGGTAAAACAGGGTATCCTTTCTGGAGCTTGGTATAGTCGACTACCAATTTAAAATCTTTCTCAAGTACATCGTCATAGTGGCGAAGAGGAACTTGAGATATTACCTCAATAGTATTTGGAAATGTAAGCAGGTCAATAGAGTCTGGAAGGTTGACCACTTCGGGTTTGATCATGAGTCGCTTTTCTGTCAAACGCTCAATATCCACAAGAACATCAACAGAATCAAAAGGCAACTCAGCGTCTTGCCCAATGACTGACCTTGAAAGCGCAACACGCACAGCAGCCGTTTTCTCAAGTTGGCCAAGGTTAAGTGGAGATGTTTCTAAAAATTCCAAATCTTCAAGAATGGACAATGCTCCGAATATCTCCACATCGGATGGGGTGGCAATTGCGGAATCAATCGTCACGAAGCCGGAAGGAACTTTGAAATCAACAACGGGTTTGATAGGAATGACCCGTGCAACCTTCAGATCAAAAACAAAGCGAATACTATCAGTTAGTACCGCATTGATCGCTAACATGCCTTGCAATCGATCTTGTAAATCTTTGCTTATTTCTAATGGATTGAGCGATCCACGCTGATAGCCGCCCATTATTGCAATATTCAGATGATCGAGATTCACGATGAGTGTGTCATCAATAAGCTCGTCGGCATACTGAAGTAAATCGTAACCGGTTCCGCTCACATTAATTCCGAGTTCTTGAGGAACGTCGTTGAGCAAGGTTTTGTTTTCAGGAAAATTCACGTATTGAACGGGTACAACCAGCGTTGAGTTGTACTGCTTCCCCAATGAAATAAGGAGCCACATAAAAATCGAAAGGCTCAAGCACATAATAAAGACAGTCAACTTCCGTCGATCTTGAAATATATCCTTGACACTTAAAAACGACTCCCTAGCCATGTGTTCAAACCTAAAGTTTAATCATAAAAAAACCTCCCCGAAAGATCGAAGAGGTTGTCAATAGTAAAGAATCTTCTACTTCTTCTGTAACTCGCTCTCACCTGATCCTGAAGTCATTTCAGGAGAAACCGCAGATTTAGACACTTTGATTTCAACGCCATTGGCGATTTGAATTTGGACATATTGTTCTTTAACCTCGATGATCTTACCATGAATTCCTCCAATGGTAATAACCTTATCTCCTTTGCCCAAAGCCTCTCTAAATTTCTTAGCATCCTTGGCTTTCTTCGCTTGAGGTCTGATCATGAAAAAGTAAAAGACAACAACAATTGCGACGAGCATGAAGATGTTGATGAGACCATCATCACCTGATGCTTGAAGAATAATTGAGTTGATAGAATTGTTCATTATGATTCTGTTTGTTCTGTTGTTTCTTCTTCGACTGGAGCTTCTGGTTCGGCATCTGGAGTGAGAATCTCTCCTTTTATAGCAATAACCGACGTTGCAGGCTCAGTATTCGCAATAATGGATACTCGCTTATGTTGCTTGCCTTTCTTTCCTTCTGAACTGAAAATAACTTGGATATCACCAGATTCTCCAGGTGATATTGGCTCCTTAGGCCATTCAGGAACAGTGCAACCACAACTGCCTTTAGCGGACACAATGACCAAGTCAGACTCGCCCGTATTGGTAAACTTGAATACGTGATTTACCTTCTCTCCCTGGGTGATCGTTCCGAAGTCGAAAGCTTCTTCAGCAAATTCTATTGACGTTGTTGACTCTACATTTTCCGTCGTCAAAGCTGATTCCCCTTCTGTCGATTCTCCACCTGTGCATGACCCAAGTACCAACGTGAGTGCAAGGCTGGTAATAACTAGTTTATTCATGTTCTTCATTCATTATAAGATGCGCAAAAATAGGCCTGTAGTGAGTTCATTTTCTGCTCTTGTGAAATACTTAACAAATCACTCAACAAGCCCTCTTCCGCTCTTATTGATTCTCTTGCTCCCCTTCATTTCTGCAACGAGCTTATCCAATACACCATTGATAAAAACTTTGCTCTTTGGCGTGCTATAAACCTTGGCAAGTTCAATGTATTCGTTAAGCGAAACTTTAATTGGAATCGTCGGGAAGTGTTCGAGTTCACTCAAAGCCATTTTCATCAGTATCATGTCGAGAAGAGCAATACGGTCTGTTTCCCAATTATCAGCGTGGGTTGCTACAAGTTCACTGTAGTCATCTCCAAATGTGATGGACTTGTTCAGCAATTCTTTCACAAATTGTTGATCCTCTTTTTTTGTTTTATAAAGATCCGCTAAAATGGAAATGTTCTTTGTCTCAATTTCAGGAAGATCTTGAATTGTCTTGATAATCGTGATCGCTGCAATGGGAAGATCATCCTGCCAGTAAATGTCTTTCTCCTCGAGTACAGAATGAATAATCTCATTCACCCCTAAATACTCCCTAAAGAGTTTGATGACGATTTCTTTGTCAATTTCCAAGCTCTCATCCTCTCGAATCAAATAGAGCTGATATGCTTCATCTTCTCGAAATAACTTGAAAATCTTACGAACGTCATCATGATCTTCGTCCCATTTAATTTCGCGCAGCTTCATCAATTGCTTCAACTGAACATTATCCTTGAGCGCATTGAGCACTCGATTCTGAACGAAACGAAGATTAGGGTTCAGGTCTTCTCGGCTGGGTAGTTTCTTATTTCTGTTTTGCTCAACAATTTCCTTAGATGCTCGGTGAACGTGCATCAATAGTTTGATCAGATATAAATAGAGGTCATAGACCTTGTTGATGCTTTCGAAAATGTCCTTTTCGATTTTTACCAAATCAGCATTTTCTGTCCGATGATAGGAATAGATGCCTTGGAATACCTTGATCCTCAGGAAACGGCGGTTGATCAACGAGGGAAGTCCTTTTCTCATTACAGGCTTCGGTGGATTTGAGCAGTGCTATCGATCCTAGCCTCGGCCATCTCGTTTGCAATCAAGTGTGAAGACTTACCGGTGGATTGTGATTGATTCAGCACCTCCAGGGTCGTATCAAATATGTTTTCAGCTTGTTCCAGCGCTCGCTTGCGATTGTATCCTTCTAATTCACTGTAACAATTAATAAGTCCACCAGCATTAATCAAGTAATCAGGCGCGTAAATGATGCCTTTTTTAATCAAAGCTGCGCCGTGTTTGTCTTCATCAGCAAGCTGATTATTGGCAGCTCCGGCAATTATTTGACATGTGAGTTGATCAATGGTCTCATCGTTGATTGTTGCCCCAAGTGCGCATGGCGCATATATGTCCATGTTAATCGACGCAATGTTATAAGGATCCACAACTTCTACATTTGAATGCTGAGTCGTGATTTTGTCAATTTTATCTTTAAAAATGTCGGCAATCATAACACTTGCTCCTTCTTCCATGAGGTGGTCTACAAGATAGCCCCCAACATTTCCAGCGCCTTGAACCAGTACTTTCTTGCCTTCCAATTTGTCTGTGCCATAGGCCTTCTTCGCGGCAGCTTTCATTCCCATATAAACTCCGTACGCAGTCACAGGTGATGGATCACCTCCTCCTCCCAGCGATTCAGGAATACCTACCACATGATCAGTTTCCATATGGATATACTCCATGTCCTTGGTGGTCATTCCAACATCCTCGGCGGTGATGTATTTACCTCCAAGGGAATCTACGAACGATCCAAAACGACGCATGAGTGCTTCGTTTTTAATCTTCCTCGAATCGCCGATGATAACTGCCTTACCTCCACCTAGATTTAAGCCAGAGATAGCAGCCTTGTAAGACATACCACGCGAGAGACGAAGAACGTCAGTCAGCGCAGCTGCTTCTGATTCGTATACCCACATCCGCGTGCCTCCAAGGGCTGGTCCGAGTAAAGTGTTGTGAATTCCAATAATTGCTTTTAACCCAGTATGGGGATCGTTGCAAAAAACGACTTGCTCGTGTCCCATTTCAGACATGGGAGTTAGCGCTGTAGCTGTTGAAGTATCCAAAGTCAACTAATTTTTAAAGAACCTGTTAAGTAAGAATTGTCTGTTCGACGTTCCCTTACATTTGCCCGTGTTCTTGGCGCGGCAAATGTATACTTAATAAGCCTCAGTAAAAGCTCGAGAACAAAAGCATAAATGAACGAACTATCTCAGTTAAACAAGTATTTCTGGCATTATAAACGCCATTTAGCTAGTGGGATAGTCTTCGTTGTCATTTCTAATTTATTCGGAATCTTTCCAGCCCAAGTCATTCGATATGCGATTGACTTTGTGCAGGACACGTTAGTGGTAAATGCCATTTTCAACACCCCAGAATTTCAGCCTTTCTATTCTTCTGCCTTGACAAAAGCAGTTCTTCTCTTCTCTGGCCTTGTTGTGATTTTAGCCTTGATGAAGGGGGTTTTCACCTACCTCATGCGGCAGACCATTATTGTCATGAGCCGCCTGATCGAATTTGATCTCAAAAATGATGTTTTTGATCACTACCAGCATTTGCACATCGGGTTTTACAAAGTGAATAACACGGGTGATTTAATGAATCGAATCAGCGAAGATGTAAGCCGTGTGAGAATGTACTTAGGGCCAGCCATTATGTACACTATAAACATGGTCATTCTGTTCGTCATGGTCATTATTACGATGTTGAGCGTAAACCCACTCTTAACAGCCTTTGTGCTCACTCCCTTACCAATTCTTGCGGTGCTTATTTATTGGGTTTCGCGACAGATCAATCAGCGCAGTGAAAGAGTTCAAGAAAAGCTGAGTGATCTGAGCACATTCGTTCAAGAGGCGTTCAGTGGAATTAGGGTGATCAAAGCCTACAACAGAATTCCAGAAAGAGAGCTTGAGTTTACCGAACTCTGCAATGGATATAAAAACAAATCACTCGACTTAGTTAGGGTCAATGCGCTCTTCATGCCGACCATGATTCTGCTTATTGGATTATCCACCATCCTCACTATTTACATAGGTGGTCAATTAGCAATGGAAGGCAAAGTTTCACCCGGAAACATTGCAGAATTTGTCATTTACGTAAATATGCTCACTTGGCCCGTAGCCAGCGTAGGCTGGGTTACTTCTTTGGTTCAGCGTGCGGCTGCCAGTCAAAAGAGGATCAATGAATTTATAAACACGCCAGCAGATATTGTCTCACCCAGTGACACTTCATTCGAATTGAAAGGAAACGTTGAATTTAAAGGAGTGCACTTCACCTATCCTGATTCTGGAGTCCGCGCTGTTCGAGATTTAAGCTTCAGTGTCTCACCTGGGAAAAGCTTGGCAATTCTTGGCCATACAGGAAGTGGTAAATCCACCATTGCCAATTTGATTTGTCGTCTATATGATGTACACGAGGGAGAAATCTTGGTTGATGGCACGCCCATTCAAGAACTCAACTTGGATGGTTACAGAGACCAAATTGGTTATGTCCCCCAGGAAGTGTTTCTCTTCTCAGAAACTATTGGAAATAACATTGCTTTTTCTACCTCCTCTGAGAACATTAGTCAAGAGCGAGTTGTAGAAGCGGCCAAAGACACGGAGGTTTATGAAAATATTTTAGGTTTCACTGAAGGCTTCGATACGAGGGTTGGAGAACGTGGGATTACTCTATCGGGTGGTCAAAAACAGAGAATTTCCATTGCCAGAGCTCTCGTTAAACAGCCTCAGTTGCTCATTTTTGATGATTGTCTCAGTGCTGTTGACACAGAGACAGAAGAAAGGATTCTAAATAACTTGAAGCGGATCATGAAGGACAAAACGACCATCATCATAAGCCATCGAGTAAGTTCTGTGAAGCACTGTAACGAAATTATCGTGCTTGAAGACGGTCAAATAATTGAGCAGGGATCGCACACAGATCTTCTTTCGAAGAGAGGATATTATCACGAAATTCATGAGCAACAGCAGCTTGAAATCATGAATGCTGAGGACTAATTCCATGCTCCGTTCCATTCATTAGCCAGTTGGATATTTTGCTATGTTTGTCTTTGTCGGTGAAAGATTTTGAGAATTAACTGATTAGAAGATGGATGATAATGGATTTAAAGACCGGGATGATATCTACGCTAACGCCGTCAGAGCTGGCAAACGAACATACTTTTTCGATGTCCGTTCCACAAAAAGTAACGACTACTATCTGACCATTACTGAAAGCAAAAAGCGTTTTGGAGATGACGGGTCTGTCAGTTACCAAAAGCACAAAATTTTCCTCTACAAAGAAGATTTTGAAAAGTTCTCCGATGCTCTTGAAGATGCCTTCAGACGAATAATTGAACTTAACAAGGAGCGGTCAAGTGAGTTTGAGTCAAAACTTGATAGCCAATTCACTGATATCAGTTTTGAGGAGCTTGGAAGCGGGAATAAAAATCCTGAGGAATAACTCAGATATCCAACAACCCTTCCGGCAAGTCCATATCTAATTTCTTCGCCTCAGCGTCAACTCCGAGGATCCAATCTGAAGTGAGAGGCACATATGATTCCCCTGTTTCAGTCTTGATTTCTAATAGTACTTGAAGACTGTTATCGATTACCGCCAATACCTTTCCAACTTCCACACCTCGATTAAATAATATGAAACCTGTTAGATCAGTATCCTCTTCGTCAGGAATGTCATCTCGGAGACAATAGACCGGGAGCTTCCTCAATCTTTCCGCTTCCTCTTGGGTCTCGACACCAGTTAATCTGAGCTTGAATTGTCCAGGCCTCAAAGGACTAACACGTTGAAGCAGAAATGGCACCTTCGATCCACCGAGGTCAAGAAATATTGTACTCAGACTCTGAACTCTGTCTGCCGCAAATGCTTCAACCAAAACAACCACCTCACCTTTCAAGCCGTGAGGCTTAATCACATGTCCTATCTCTTTATACATCATAAAAAAAACCCTCCACGAAGGTGAAGGGTTTCAAATCTATTTAAATCGTAAAGGGCTTAGGCCTTTCCTTTCTTTTCTTCTTTAGAACTTTCCTCAGCTGGAGCTTCTTCCTTCGCTGGCTCTTCTGCTGGTGCAGCAGCCTCTTCAGCTGGAGCTTCTTCCGTTGCTGGCTCCTCTGCTGGTGCAGCAGCCTCTTCAGCTGGAGCTTCTTCCGTTGCTGGCTCCTCTGCTAGTGCAGCAGCCTCTTCAGCTGGAGCTTCTTCCGTTGCTGGCTCCTCTGCTGGTGCAGCAGCCT
>Ga0233427_10000729_pt1 | contig 39869 bp, 36 predicted proteins | sample SI_118_April2016_5_FD_179885 | JGI IMG/M metagenome (GOLD analysis project Ga0233427, IMG submission 179885) | Seawater microbial communities from Saanich Inlet, British Columbia, Canada - SI_118_April2016_100_MG | ecosystem: Environmental > Aquatic > Marine > Inlet | place: Canada: British...
AAAGGAAGCTGAAGAAGAAAAGGCAAAAAGAGAATCTGAAGAAGAAGAAGCACGACTTCAGGCTGAAAAGGAAGCAGACGAACTTGCAAAATTAGCCGAAGAAGAAAGGAAAAGAAAAGAAGTTGAAGAAGCTGCAAGATTAGTTGAAGAAGAAAATGCACGTAAAGAAGCCGAAGAAGCTGCTAAAATAGCTAGAGAAAAGAAAGCTAAATTAGAAGCTGAAGAAGCTGTAACAAGAAAACTAATTGAAGAGATAAAGGCTAGACGCGAATCCTAAGATTGATAAATTTATTCTTCAGTAAACCAAATAGGTGGAGTAAATAAGTCATCAGAACTTCTATCAATTATAGGTAATGTTAGTACACTATTTTGGTTAGTTCCAATAGTAACATATCCGCTACTTACTGGCGATGGAATATAATCATCATTTGTTTGACTTATTACTAATTCTAAAGCATTACCTGCAGGAATGACTACATCCATGGCAAACAATTGCATTTTAGCATTTACAGTTCCAGTGACTGTGCATGGTTGGCCGCATTCTCTACCGCCTTCATAGTATCTAAGATCCATTACACCATGTCCAAGATGTATTCCTCCAGCAATAGATAATTCAATGTAAAGATGGCCTGAAGTTTGACCTGGTGGAATGGTGACATCTACATGAAAAGTTGGCATTCCTGAGATTCGAGTTTCATTTTCAAATATTTCAGTTTCAAGAGTTAATATTCCAGTTGGTCCTATTAATCCAGTTCCAGAAGTAACAGTAAGTCCTTCTCCAATAGTCAATTGTGAAAATTCGCGATCATTAGATGGCCATGTTTCCTCAACCCTCCATCCTCCTAAATTGTCCTGCATCTCCACATGTAATGCAGGTTTTAGATTGCCTTCGTATAGATAATAATTAAACCATTCCAATAAATCTTGAGCCCAATCATATCTTACTGAATGAGGATAAGCTTCAGCTCCTCTTCCGGCAGACATTCCATTTTGATCGGTAGGTCTGTCAGGGTAGTGATGACCCCATTGACCAAACAATCCTTTAATTTCAAATCCAGCAGTTTGCAGTTCTTTGTAAGCTGGGAAGGCCATATGTGGATCAACATTCCAGTCTTGCATTCCGTGTATAAAGTATATTGAACCGTTGTAATTTTGCATTGCTCTTTCTAGAAAATGTCTATCAGTCCAATAAGTATTACCTGCATAATTTACTTCATCTCCTGCCAAGTATGCACCAGGGCCATTAGCATACCCTTCTGCATATCCTTTACAAGCCGTTTGCCAGTCTTCCCCATCGCCATCCCATCCAAATGAGCCATATACTCCATTATGCATTCCTAGCCCTCTAGCTTCCATTGATCCATTTCTCCACATTAAATCATGAACTCCAATAAGTCCGGAAATAGGAATTATTGTTTTCAAATGAGGATTTCCAAACATTGCAGCTTGCCATGGAGTACTCCCGTCGTATGATTTTCCTATAATTCCAACATTGCCATTACTCCATTCTTGTGTACCTAACCAAGTAACTGCTGCATCAATTCCCATTTGTTCACTTAAACCCATAAAATCCATGCAATGGTTTGACATGCCAGTTCCAAAAACTGATACTTGAGCAACGGCATAACCATGTGGAACCATATTTTCTATCAAAAATTTACCGAGACGATTTGCAGGTGTTAAGGCATCAACATCTCCATCATCATAATAGGGTCCAACATCGGCAATAACTGGTATTTTTGTTCCATTTGGAACATTTGGCAGCCATAATCCCAAATGTACTTGACAGTCGTCAGTAATAGTACATCCTAATTCACTGGTAGGTAACTCAACTTCAACAAAAATACTTTCAGGCCCAGTTATCTCATATTCGCCTTTTTCAAGAGTATAACTGTAATCTTCAGTTGTATTAAATGGTTGATTGACTCTTTCCCAGACGGGAACAAGACCATTTCCAGATATTATACCATCAAGGCTGTCTTCATTGTCTTCAGTAAGATATAAAAGTGCAGATGACAAAAGTAGTATTGCTACGGTAATTCCAGCAAACATCCTTTGTTCCATATGTATTGAAGTCGAGACTTGTTTTTAGAGTTTAGCTAAATGCTTTAATCGTTCTTTCTTATTTTTGGCAGTCTCAAGTACCCTTGGTGAAACAAGGCCCCAGATACAACAAAAAAAGCCATTAAACAAGCAATAATTAACAATAAATCATGTAACCCATAAAGTACATGCTCAAGAGCGCTTGCATACAAGTATTGTAGGAAAAGGTATAGAAATGCAAGTCTAGCAGCAATGCGTATTCCATTATCATTTCTTATTGCATAGGCAATCCACATTCCAGCGCCGCCAAGGAATAGAACAGTACCAAGGCCGAATGAAGTGATTAGAAGAAAATCACTAAGACTCATATCAGAATACCGACTTTCAGTTATCAATAATTTCCAAAATTCGATAGCTCCACCAAAAAACAAACCATAGCCAGCTGAATAATGAGGTGCGGCAGGTTCGTCTTTGAATGTTTTCAGGTTTACTCCTATGTACATAAATATCATAACAATAAATGGAGTAACCAAAATCATCGAAGCATAGGCGACATCAGTATACAAATCGGTTCCACTTAGAAACATAATTACCTCAGCAACACTGCCTAAAACAACTCCAATTCCACATGCCAAGTATAGTTTTCGTTCTACAAGTCTCTCTTCAAGACCATTAATTATGTAAAAAAACAGTAGCATTGCTGGTATGATATACATTAACATGCCGATTACATTTGCCTGAAATATGATTGAGTCCATGTTTATTTTTTACGCAATGCGACCGTCATTATTATTAGTGATAAAATAGCAAAACTAAAATTGAAACCTGGCACTCCTCGGTCTTGTATTTCAGGAGTTGGATTTGTAAGATATTCTTTTAATATGATTGAATTTATGTGAACTTCATACAGTGGGCGATCAGGACCTCCTTGAGATCGAGGTAGGGCCCCATCTCCATCTGCATCATTTGTAGTAGGTACTCCTGCTGCAGCTTTTACTATTTCTAATCCTTCTCTTACTACTCCAAATACGGCATAACCGGGATCATCTTCTAAAGTTCTATTTCCATTATCTAATCCGTGCTGGGGAGTATCGCAGATATAAAATTGGCTTGATGCCGAATCAGGATCAGTTCCTCTAGCCATTCCAATTGCTCCATTAATGTGCGTCAAATTCTCATGTATCTCTAATGGAATGGTACTATCTGAGCCTCCATCTCCACATGTTGGATTAGTTCCAGGATAAGCTATGACTTCAGTGCATGAAGGATCACCACTTTGTATTACAAAATCGTTAATAATTCGGTGAAAGAAAATACCATCATAGAAACCTTGTTCAGTAAGTCCCACAAAATTTTCTACAGTAACCGGAGCCCAATTCAAAAATAGTTCTAGTACAATTTCACCTTCAAAGCTATTTCCCCCACCCGTTCCTGGTTCGTATGTTAAATTAATAACAACAATTGGATTTCCCACAAACGATTCTTCCATTGGGCTTGCATCTGCCTTAGCTGTGGGCGTGAAAAGCATCATTGTTAGTAGTAGAATTAATATTCTCACATAATGCCTATTTTTGGCTTCTTTATACGATTATAGTATAGAGGAAGTCTTAAATCTACATCAAATTAAGAATAGTATGGACATTAAGGTAACTGAGATGGCAAAATCGAGATTACATGAAATGGGAGTCTCGGATGATGTTTTTTTACGAATAGGAGTCAAATCTGGGGGGTGCTCAGGTAATACATATGATGCAGTTCTAGATGATAGCATGCAGGAATTTGATGATGTTTATTACACAGATGATAAACTTCGTATTGTTTCAGATAAAATAAGTTCAGTACACTTGGACGGCCTTACAATTGACTTTTCTAATGACCTAATAGAACCTGGATTTAGACTAACAAATGGTAATGCCCAAGGATCTTGTGGTTGCGGTTCGAGTTTTAGCACTGAACCTAAAGTAAACACAGAAACTAGTTTCTCGGTATAATTATGGTAATAAGTCCAATTTCAATATTAGGTGGTGAATCAGTATATTGTATTAATGAAGCTCAAATGCGTGATGCACAAAGATTAGCGAATGAAGATAACGAATCTTCAAAAAAAATACAATTTCAACTTAAAGAAATAGAAACAAATTTATCCCGTAATGAAAGAGCAGCTTTAGCTTTCACAATAATAGATAATCTTCGTGAAAATCGCGAAAAATAATTATGGAAGAATCTATTAATGTATTAGGAGGTCCTCTGGAAACATGTTCGATGGATCCAATAACTGGTTGGTTTAGAGACGGTTGTTGTAATACGGATAATAGCGATTTCGGAAGACATATTGTTTGTGTGGTGATGACAGATGTTTTTCTTGCATTTTCCAAAGGTGCAGGAAATGATTTGAGTACTCCAAATTCAGGTTTTCCAGGCTTGAAAGAGGGCGATCGATGGTGCCTTTGTCTATCTCGCTGGGTAGAGGCGTATGATGCTGGAATGGCACCTCAGGTAGTTTTAGAAGCTACACATGAGTCTGCTTTAGATATGGTTGAATTAGAAAAATTAAAAGGGCATGCTTTTAAATCGGAGTAATTATTGATGTAACTCTTTACGAGGGTCTTCTTCAGTACCCCATTTGGTAATAAATTCTTTAGTTTTTTCGTACATTTCTTCAAAAGAGTTCCAAACATATAGTGTAGGTTGATATTTTGTAACATCATAAAATCTAGTTTCCATCTCCTCGAAATTAGGTGTACGATATTCAATATTAGGTTTACAGACACAAGCCTCATTATTTCCACATCCTTCACCATTGGTACATGCATGTTCCATTTCTCCAAAAGAAGATAGTAAACCAGGTCCAACTGCTTTGACTTGTCCCTGTTCCCGACATGCTCCAAATTCAAGTACAAACCAATAGATAGTTCCTAGACGCTTTATTGCTTCTTCACTATTTGTTCGCATGTCTGCCTCACCGAATAGAATATTCAATTCAGCCCATTCGGGAACGCCTAACATTGCAGTATGGCCTACTAATTCGTGTACAACATCAGGTTCAGGCGTATAAAATGGTCTTGAGGAGTGTCTAATATATTGTGTAGATAAAAATACTTTATTTGCTAGCGCAGTATGAAATGTTTTAGGATGAACTAGACCGCCAACAGGTTCTTGCCTGAAGCCAGTCATATTTTGTAATGTTTCACTGACTTCTTGTAATTGTGGTATCCTATCATTCGGCAAACCTAGTTTTTTAGCATTATTTAGATATTGTTCACAAGCATATTTTTCATGAACGGGAGCTATTCTTTCCATTATTGCAGCCCACACGGCATCTTCATCTTCCGAATAAGGTGCATGCGGAATTTTAGTATTTCTTCGTTGTTCCATAGTCATATCGTTCCATTCCATTGCAATTTTTGCAATTTCATTTCTCCTTGAACGATATCCTTCATCCTTGAATCCTGGATGGTCGGGATCTAGTTCTACGAAAATATTTCCTCCAACTATCTTCACGGCTGAATTTGCTTCATCCGTTTCTTCACTTACTCCTTCAGTCGGTCCATGCATCTAGTATCACTAATATCCTAATAGCAGGACATAATAAATACATTGTTCTGATAAAGTGTCTACTTTCATGCCTATACTTATTTATGCTATCTAGTTGACTTCAGAATTATGGATATAGAGCAGGAAGATCGAACATTGAAAATAATTATGCTTTTGTCCGTAATCGGTTTGATTGATTCGATTTATCTATCTTATTTACACCATCTTGTCGCAGGAGGTGGCGGATGTCCAACTCAAAATCTTCCAGGTTTAGATTGTGGAATTGTTTTAGCAAGTGAACAGGCAAAATTATTTGGAATACCTGTAGCGTGGTTAGGAGTTCTTGGTTTTATTGGATTATTTGGGTTATCTTTAGATCGTTATCTAAATATGGATCAGCATCGAACTCATTATAACATATTATTATTGCCTATAATTGGATTAATAGGTACTGGATTTGGAATATATTTAACATATGCAGAGGCTTTTATCATTCATGAATGGTGTCCTTTTTGCTTGGTGGCTTTTGGATTGACTTTGGCAGCAACCTTTTTTTCCCTTAGGGAATACGGTGTTGACTTGAAAGAATTATTTGGAGATAAATAAATGGCATCGAAACGAAGGCGTAAGCTAGAAAAAAAGCGTTCTGAAGCAGGTAATGATCAAATTGCAGCTAGGCGTGAGGCATTTAACGACAATTTATGGAAAATAGGTTTGCCTGTTGGAGTAGCAATTGTATTAGTTACAGCTGTTTATTTTGGATTTTTTTATGAATTAGGAGCTCCAAGTGCAGACTCTTGGGAGTTCGAAGAGGCTGAGACTGGAGTAGTTTATTCATCTGAAGATTACTATGACAATGGAAAGTTAACCTTTATGGAGTTTTTCCATAGTGATTGTGGCCACTGTCAAGAACAAACAGGTCCAATGAAAGAAATTTATGAAGAATATGGAAAAAATAATACAATAGATATGTTTTCGATTGGTGGTTATAAATTGAGTCAACAAGATACTAAAAATGACATTAAAAATTTTAAGTTTCAGTACTCTTTACTTTGGCCTCACTTATACGATGCTAATGGTGAACTAATGAGAGATTATGGTTTCACATCATATCCTTCTATGGTACTCATTAAAGATGGTGAGATTGTCTTCACTCACAGTGGTCAGTTGTCATATGATGAACTTTCTAAGGAAATTGAGAAATATAAATAGATAAAATATGATAAATAAAGCAGCTTTAACATTTGTAATAACCATCTTATTTGCTTTTACAGGCTGTATTGATAATTTGACAGGTTCAAACTCCAACGATTTTTGGGGAGACGATTGCTCAGATGAATCTTCAGATTGTCCAGAAAATCCGGCACCGGCTTTTGTTTTAGTTGATCAAAATAATACTGCAGTCAATATATCTCAGTTCGAGGGGAAAATAGTAGTTATGACGTTTGTTTTTACCAATTGTCCAGACATTTGTCCGGCCGTCACTTACCAAATGAAGAAATTGTCAGAAGAGCTTGGTGATGCTTATGAAGAATCAGTAGTTTTCCTCTCAGTCACGGTAGATCCTAAAAGAGACACTCCTGAAGAATTAGCAGCTTTTGCATCTAGCTATAATGCTAATTGGCAGTTTTTAACAGTAAATTCTTCATTCCCTGAGAATCATATGGATGCAATGTGGAGTGCTTACAATGTTCAAGTTCTGGTAGAACCAGATGCTTGTTCTGGCTACGGCCACTATATGGAAGGATATGACGGATGCCATTGTAATCCGGGATACATGCAAGATTCGAATGATACTACCTTTGGAATGGATGTTTGTATTTTAGATCCAGATTATGAATTTACAGATTTAGTTTTTGACGAAGGGAGTATTGAATTTCAAATAATGTCTGCATTAGATATTAGAGCGGCTTCTAATGGCATTATTAGTGATGAAGACGCAATGCTTGGAATAGAAGCCTTAATTTCACAAACTTTTGGTTCTAAGTGGGATCTTAATGATATTGAAGGTAATGAGCATAAGTCCAAAGATTATTACAAACAGAATTTGACGTTAATTGAATTTTTCCACACCGATTGTGTTCATTGTCGAAATCAAATCCCGGTATTGAAACAATTTTATTCTAATTATTCATCTGAAGTAAATTTACTGTCTATAGGTGGTTATAATATGGGAAGTAATAAAGATAATTTAACAAAATTGCAAGACTTTGCTTCAGAACACAATACAACATGGCCTTATCTTTATGATGATGAATATTCTTTAATTCAAGCTTTCGGACATAATTCTTACCCAAGTTGGACTTTGCTTGCAGGAGATATGGACGAGGGTAATGCGCAGGTTGTAGCCAAAGCCTCTGGAAGTCAAACCTATGATCAATTAGTAGAACTTGTTACTAATTTCACAGAGCCTATCAATATTAGCGCTCCAATGACTCAAATACTCGATAATCTTACACACTGGAAGAAGGGACATATTTCAAATGAAACTATGATAGAATATATTTCAACTTTCTTAAATTATGATTCTTTGGAGATTGTAGATGATTCTGAAGTATATGGAGTTAGTCACTCTGCTAGATTGTATATTATAGATCAGGAAGGTAATTTTAGAGTGCTTTGGAGAGGCTATGAGTGGACTTATGCTTCTCTATACCATGATATTGTACTTCTTCTTTAGGAAAACCCTAATACCCACTTATTCAATAAGAGAATATGTCACTCTTATCTTTTGCAGAAGAAAGTTTAGTTTTTTTTAATCAGGAATTTAGTTATGTCAGTATAATTGGTGCTAGCATTTCTGTTTTTCTTGGTATTGTGATGACACAATCCGGCTTTGATAAAATATTTAATTGGGAAGGTGAGTTAGATTTCATTACTGGGAAGTTTGCTAAGACACCTCTAGCTAATTTTTCGGTATTTGGTTTAATACAAGTAACAATATTTGAAATATTATCTGGTCTTTTGTCTATATTTGGTTCAATTATGGCCTTATTTTACAATGATTATTCTTATGGAATAATGGGTTTAATTTTAGCAGCTTCATCTTTAGCCATTCTAATGTTAGGTCAAAGGATATCAAAAGACTATGAAGGTGCAGCAGTCCTGGTTCCTTATTATATCTTAACTATGTTTGGGTTATTTGTTTATACTCAGCTTTAGAAACCACAAATCGTAGCTAAATCATCTACAGCACCAGGTGTTGTTAATCCAATTGCTAAAAATAATACAGCCATAAAAAATGCAGGAACTGCGGCAGTACGTGTAACAAGTGGAGGGTCCCAAGTCATGTGCATAAAGAAAGAACCGATAAACCAGCATTTAATGATTGCAATACCAAATAAGATAACCATGGTTACGGAGAAAGAGAATTCGTTCAGTATTGCACCTACTTCAAGGAGCGTCCATAAGACAAGCCATAAGAAAACTTTTAGGAATCCATCGATGGGGTTTTCACTATGACCAAATGTAACCCATGATGGGAACGAGTGGTCATGGTGTTCGTCATGCTCATGTCCTGAATTGATTTCTTCACTCATTTTTTCCTCAATATAAATAAAAGAATGGGAATACAAAAACCCATACTAAATCGACGTAGTGCCAATATAAACCGAATAATTCGATTGTATCATGATATTCTTCATTGTAGCCATCTTTATTGGATTTAGCGATTAAATAAACTAAGGCGATTAATCCTACAAAAACATGCGCTCCGTGAGTCCCCGTTGTTATGTAGAAAGTACTCCCCTCCAAACTAGTATCTAACCAAAATCCATGTTCGTATTTTGGAGCAATACAATGATGTGCTATATCTTGTCCCGCTACAACACTGCATTCATCTCCCCAGAAGTGTCCATCTTTCATTTCACCCCATTCCCAAAGCTTTAGAACTAAGAAAAGGGTACCTAGAATTAAAGTTGCAGTTAGGTATCTTGTTGTGGCTTTTGGATTATTATTTTTAGCAGCATATAGAGCTAAAACCACAGTTAAACTGCTTAGTAAAAGAGCAAAAGTATTGATAACTCCAAAAATCAAGTGACTTCGAATCACATCTGCAGCAGGGACCCAACATAGTTCAAAATCCACTCCACAATCAATTCCAGGATCATAATCTGGAACTGCTGCACGATATCTTAGATAAGCACTCAAAAGAGTACTGAAAACCATAACTTCAGTTAGTAAGAAAATCCACATCCCGAACTTACGAGTAGTAATGGTACCCCAGTATTCATGATAAACTTCAATTTCTTCACCTTCTTCAGTAGTCTGATTCCAATAATCTTGTACCCATATCATAAAACCAGTAAGCATACCAGCAAGACCAAAAAAGAAAATGAACCAGTATCCAGTGTCTCCAGTTGCAGCCCCATTAACTTTTTCACCGCCAGCAGTAGCCATTACGAGTCCGATGAACATTACGGCAGATGCTACACAAAATAAAAATGGAGCTATAGTTCCATGGTGTCCATTATCGCCACTCATTATTCTTCCTCCTCAGCAACTTTTAGAGTTGGTATTTCAGTAAAACTGTTGTGTGGTGGCGGTGATGAGGTAGCCCATTCTAAGGACCATCCATCCCAAGGATCGTCACCAGCTTCTTCACCATTTCGATAAGAATAGAATACATTGTAAACAAAAATTAGTTGTGCTAGTCCAAATATCATTGCAGCAATAGATATGAATTCATTCATATCAGTCAAAGCAGCATCATAGGTTGCATATCGTCGTGGCATCCCAGATAAACCGACATTGTGCATAGGGTAGAACGCAGCATTAAAGAAAATAAAAGACATTGCAAAATGGAAAAGTCCTAATTTTTCATTCATCATCTTTCCAGTCATTTTAGGGAACCAGTAATAAACACCTCCAATAAATGAAAATATTGTCCCTCCTACCAACACATAGTGAAAGTGAGCAACTACAAAGTATCCATCATGTAATGCAATATCAATAGGTATCGAAGCTAAAACAATACCAGTAATACCGCCAATAGTGAAGGTAATAATAGTCCCTAAAGCAAATACCATTGGTGTTTTCAGTACAATAGAACCTCCTGTCATTGTAGCTAACCAATTGAAAATCTTTATGCCTGTCGGCACAGCCACAAGCATTGTCGTCAGCATAACTATGAATCTAAAAAGTGGGTCTGCCCCAGTTGTAAACATGTGGTGCCCATAAACAATAAAGGAAATAATTCCTATAGTGGCCATAGCATAAACCATTGAAGTATATCCAAAAATAGGTCTTCGGGAGAATGTTGTAATAATTTCAGAAAGGACTCCAAATGCAGGTAAAATAACGATATAAACTTCAGGATGTCCAAAGTACCAGAATAAATGCTGCCACAATATTGGATCTGCACCAGCATCTACATTGAAATATAAAGTTCCGAACGTTCTGTCTGCCATCAATAAAATAAGTGCGACAGTAAAAACAGGAATCGAGAGTAACAATAAGAATACTGTAATCAAAATGGACCATGCAAAGAGAGGAAGCCTCATCATTGTTACACCTGGGGCTCTCATACGTAGCATAGTTACCAGAAAATTAATTGCAGTTAATGTTGATGAAGCACCCAGCATAATTTGTCCAGCCACCCAAAAATCAGTACCAGGCACTGTTGATGAAGCTCCAGATGAGTATGGAGTATATCCAGTCCATCCAACATCGCCTGCACCTCCGGTAAAGTATCCCATGTATATGACTATACCGCCTGTTGGGAGTAGCCAGTAACTTAGTGCATTTAACCTTGGAAATGCTAAATCACGAGCACCAATTTGAAGTGGAATTAAATAGTTTGCAAATCCGAAAATAATAGGCATGGCAGCCATGAAAATCATGGTTGTTCCGTGAATGGTAAATGTTGAATTATATTCTTCATAAGTTAAAAAATCACCATCTATTCTAGGTTCCATTAATTGCCAACGAATTAGAAGTCCTAAAATACCACCAATAAAGAACCATGCAAAACCTGTGCAAATATATAAAATCCCAACATATTTGTGATCTGTAGTTGTTAGCCAAGGATAGATTGCTTTCCAATATCCCTTCAAGACATCTTCAAATCCTTGATCTTTGGTAACCATCTGATTTCCAATTATGACTACACTTAGAGTAACTGCAATTATTGCAAATGCATAAATTAATTTTTGAGGCCCTGATAAATCTTCATTTGTTTCAACTTCAATTACTGCATTTACTCCATATAGAGTTATAGCTTTTTTATTCCAATAATCATTTGCGGCCCCATCACCAGCACCACTAACTGAATTGCCATATGCTACAAACTGCACAGATATGTCGTCTTTACTTGGTGCAGTCCATTCAAAAGTCCATTCTCTGTAGTCATTACCCTCTACAGTGTGGGTCAAATGTGTAAATCCAAATGGTTTTTGAACATAAGTATCATTTGCAATAGGCGTCAGTTCACCATCACTGGCAGTTACAAAGAATCCTCCTTGATTTTCACCATCGGAGAGATCGTTAGGCCCTCCAGAGATATTCAAGACAATCGTATAAGTTTCACCGCTTGTAAAATTTGTAGGAAGACTTAGGTTAACTATTACACTAGAAGTCGCTTGCTGATTTGTATTATGACATGTACATCCGTTAGCAATTACAGTGTCAGTAGTAGTTGTAGAGGTTATGCCGGTAGGTAATCCATTTCCAGTAGGGAATGCACTAATGGCAACTAAAATAGCAATTAGGAATCCGATGCTTAATTTTCTTAGATTTTTATTAATCATGCAGTCTCCGTAATGTATATTTTTGCTAGCATTTGTGAGTGACTTTTTCCACACATTTCTGCACAATATATGTTATATTCACCAGGATTTACAGTTCCGGTATCTAACCATGCAACAGTTTGTAAATTAGGCACAACGTCTTGTTTAATTCCAATTTCTACAATATAAAATGCATGAAGTACATCTTCTGAATTTAGGTTAAATATAACTTTTGTATCTGATGGAATTTCTAGACAATCATATGTGACACGCATATTTTGCATTTGGTTTCCCTCAGGATCCATCTCTCCGCATTTAGTATAATTCAAAGGTATTGTATAATTCGAAGGCATCTCAAAAGTCCATCCCCATTGTTTTGCTGTAACTTCGATAGTTAAAGTATCCTCATCATTCTCGTCAGGTACATCCCATAAATAATTTAGAGGTGCTAAAGAGATAATAGTAAGCCAAGTAACCAAAAGTAAGGGTGCAATAGTCCATGCTAATTCTATGACTGTATTTCCTCTCTCATGGGGGAAAACACCAGCTTTAAGCGCATCTTTCGGATCAGGATCGCCATCATTACGTCTAAAATAAACTAAATTATAGAATAACCAAGTAATGACAAGTAATCCTACAATTACAGACCAAATGAACATCTGCCACACTACTCCCCCAAAACCACTACTAGTTCCTCCAAAGTTATTCCATATCGAGGGATTATCGAAAAAAATCAGGTCTTCGAGTAGTGACATTTTATTTCCTCAAGAAAGTAAAGTATTTTCCATATTTAGGATGGGTTAATTAAAGCTGATTACTTCATAAATTAATCAAATAAGCTGAATCAATAACTAGGCAGATAAACAAAGAATATAGATAGATATTTGAAAATTTAAATAAACTCCAGGCATCATTTTCAGATTTGGTTTTACGTAATGAAAAGGCCCAATAAGTAAAATAACTGGAAAGAAGCATTCCAGTAATTAGAAAAACTATTCCGGCCTTTCCGTATATTACAATGAGTAGAATTGTTAGAATTAATGATAGCGTATATGCTGCAATATGGTTTCTAGTTACATCTTCACCTTTTACCACAGGTAGCATTGGAACTCCAGCTTCTCCATAATCTTTTCTTTTTGAAAGTGTCAGAGACCAAAAATGAGGCGGCGTCCACATAAATATAATAAAAACCATCAACCAAGGTAAGATGGAATCGATTTGTCCTGAGGCTGCAACCCATCCTATTGCAGGAGGTGTTGAACCTGCAAGTCCTCCAATTACAATATTATGAGGTGTTCTTCTTTTGAGAAACATAGTATATATGAAAACATAGAATAAAGCACTAAATGCAGTAATCATTCCTGCCTCCTTATTACTTAAAAATGAAACTAAGCCAATGCCACTTGCACAAATCAGAATCCCAAAAGCAAGAGCATGATTTGGAGTAATATATCCTGAGGGAATAGGCCTCTTTTCCGTTCTTTCCATTAAAGGATCTATATCTCTTTCATACCACATATTGATGGCCATTGATCCTCCACTTGCGAGAGACCCACCTAATAGAACAATAAGAGAAGTAAAGAGACTATCCCAGACATCTCTCCCATTATCATAACCCTCTCTTAAATCATAAACTAAAACACCACAAATGGCTGTAGCTTGTAGGAGAACTACAACTCGGGGTTTCATTAAAATCCAGTAGATTTTTAGCAATGAAGGTCTAGTTTGTGACATTTTTCTCCTTTATTGAGATATTGATTAGCAAATGAGTAGTTGCTAGAGTAAGAAAGACACATACGCCAACAAGTAGATGCATAAGTGACAGCCATCCAAGGAAGCTTCCATCTGCAGCTGTAACAACATATAACCCTCCTAAAATAATATTCACAAAGTAAATTATGCCTGCAGTTTTAAGCATAGTTTTGACTATGGATTTTGAACTCTTAAACTCTTTGTTCGCTTCTCTCTCTAAGTACAATAGCAATCCGCCTACAATCACGGCTGAGACTCTATGTCCATAATTCAGTATAATTCCGAATTGTTCTAATGTAGGCAGAATTGAGCTTTGACATAACGGCCATCCTTTGTAAAATCCAACATCACAGGCGGCCCTATGATAGCTTGTTGACAAGTACGCACCTATCATTAGCTGTGCGAGAACTATGATACACATATACCAAATATATTTTGCCAATTTTTCACTGATTTTATCAACACATAATTTGTCAGGTAATCCCTCCTGTTTTTCCCACCATACAAAGCCAACAGTAAGTAGCGAAACTGTAAATATTAGAGCCATGAATAAATGGAGTGATACAGTCCAGGGTTCGTTATCTAGATCAACAGTTACGTAACCTAGTACGGCTTGCATTATCAGGAACACACTAGATACAAAATGTATTCTGTAAACTTTATTTCCTATTTGATCTCGAAGTGACCAAGCTGTGTAATGGCTGTACGCAACTAAAATCCCTACTATTCCAACTAGGCCTCTGTGTGCCCATTCAGTAAAAATTTGATAGGTTGTGTATCTGTGATTTCCTCCTCGAGAATCTACTTCGTCTGGGTTTTCTTCCCACCATTCGCCTTGTTCTTCAGGAGTTATGTCGAAGCCCCAGGTACCAAAGCATGTTGGCCAATCAGGACAACTTTCTCCAGCTCCACTAATTCGAATCCATCCTCCTGTAGTTATAATCAAAAAGGCAATCAGAGCCAATCCGAATGGAATCAAATGCGAGCGATACCACGGGGTCATATCGTTGAGGAAATCACAGGGTCTTTATAGTTGCGTTCGAAATTACTCTTTTTAGTAAAGCTTAGCTATATTACGTAAGCCAAGAATGTAAACATCATGCCCAACTCAGTAGATTTAGATAAAATATCAGAATTTGTAGAGGAATGGTGGGATAAATCAGTCATGCCAAGTCTTTGTGAGTTTGTTGAAATACCAGCCTTGTCTCCCTCTTTTGATTCGGATTGGGAAGCTAATGGTTACTTAGATGCAGCAATTAACACATTTATTGCTTGGACTCGTAGTTTGCCATTAAAGGGGCTTAGTCTTTCAGTTCATAAATTGAAAAACCGTTCACCTCTATTACTTGTAAAAATTGACGGAGATGCAGACGGAGAAGTTTTATTTTATTCTCACTTAGATAAACAACCTGAAGCAAGTGGGTGGTCGGAAGGAAAAGGCCCTTGGAAACCAGTTATAGAAGATGGTTGGTTGTTTGGAAGGGGAAGCGTTGATGATGGATATGGCGGATATGCTGGAATTTTATCAGTATTGGCTTTACAGAATCAAAGTGTAGCGCATCCAACATGTCGTTTTTTGATAGAAACTGGAGAGGAAAGTGGCTCTCCAGATTTATCCTTTTATTTAGATGAATTAGAAGCGGTTTTAGGAGTTCCAGATTTAGTAGTTGTATTAGATACAGGAGGAATTGATTATGATCGATTATGGGTTACTGAAAGTTTGCGTGGTATTGTCGCAGGCACTTTATCTGTAAAAGTATCTTCAGTAGGTGTTCATTCAGGGCACGGTAGTGGAGTTATGCCTTCTTCATTTCGCTTAGCTAGGCAATTGTTATCAAGAATTGAAGATGAAAATACAGGTGAAATAAAACCAGAATGGTTACACATAGAGCTTACTGACAAAATGAGAGAACAAGCAACCAAAATTATTGATATGGATTCAAAGGCAGTAGATGATTTCCCATTATTAGAAGGCGTTGAAAAACAGATTAATGATCCACTTGATATTTTCTTAACTATGAATCTATCACCAAGTTTGTCTATTATTGGGGCAGATGGGATTCCTTCTGTACAAGATGCAGGAAATGTTTTGAGAACTAATACAGATCTTAAAATTTCAATACGGACACCTCCAGGAATAAGTGCAGGAGACGTCGCAGTCAAAGTTCAGAAATTACTTGAAGAAAACCCACCAAATGGAGCTCATGTTTCAGCAGAAATGACTGAAATAGCAGATGGCTTTTTATCACCAGAATTACCAGAAGAATTATCTGAAATGCTAGAGCTCGCAGGGGGAAAATTTTATGGGAAGAAACCGATGTCTTTGTTTATTGGAGGTACAATACCAGTTATGGCGATGCTTCAATCTAGATATCTTGATTCTAAATTTATCATTACTGGAGCTGGAGGGCCTGGAGGTAATGCACATGGTCCGGATGAGAAATTACATATTGCTACAGCGAAGAAAGTAACAATGTGTATGGCTGCAGTAGTTTCCAAAGCAATACGTTAATAGGCGAATTAAATTACTTATTGAACTTGGTAATAAGCAATCCTTTGTCCTCTTAAATACTTTTATTGCCGTATTTATGATTGTCTGATAATAACTATATATAGCAATTTAGACAAACATAACTTATGAACTTAAGCCGCCTAGCCGTGCTAGCAGTGTTTTCCATGATGGTAATAAGTGCAATTGCACTTCCAAGCTATTATGTTGAAGCAGAAGATGAAGAAGATACACCTGGAGCTTATTTTGTTTACATAATGTCAACAGATCGCTCAGAGGCTGTAACAAGTGCTACTCCTTTTGTAGTTGACTTTTCAGCTAATCCAATGGCCGAAAATGCGCCATATATATTAGAAAAAATTTGCGAAGGTGACAGTAATGGCTTTGTTGATGGAGTTTATGGAACGTGGGTAACTTCCTCAGGAGGTAATGCCGGGGATTTCAATAATATCACAAGCTGGTCTGTTCTAAATGATAATGGAATTGAATTAGAAAAATTCTATTATAATCCGATGTCTGATATTATTGATTTTAAAGATCCGATGGTAGTTTTTGAAGATGATGAAGAAGCTTCTGGTAGTGGCCACCTTTTAGCAAAAGTTTTTGATCAGGAAAATTTCTTAGATTGCAGTAATCCGGTAGATATGGATGAAGATGACGAATGTCCTTTTGATGAGGATAACCCAGACAGCCCTTGTAAAGCACAAGAATGTATGGATCATGATTCTGGAGAATGTGAAGATTTTGTAAGTAATTATTGTGAAAACAATGACGACCCAGGCTGTCTATCATGGGCAGCAGATTATGTCTGTTACAATATGGAGACCCAAGAAGTAGAATGGAATTATGGAACAGAAGAAGAATGTGCAGAGGCTGGGTTAATGTGGGCCTCAACTGGCAATGGTCCAGATGATGGTAGTAATGCAGATCCAGTAGTTTCCCATGCTACTATGACTATGGAATCATTAGAAGAGTGGACAGTTGATTATAGTGGAGAAATGCCTGTCGATTGGTCTAATGACATGCGTAATGAAATATCAAACATGTGTGAAATGATGATGGGAACAGACTTTGGGGAAATTAGTCAAGACTGTTTTGATCAATGGGTTGATATGATTTCAAATGAAGATCACGATGAGTTTAGATGTCCTCCAGGTATGGATGATGCAATTTGTGAAACACTTATGGGATGTGATGACGGCGATACAGATATGTTTGAATGTATGAGTGTAATGTACAACTATTGTTATGATAAAACAGATTCAGAAATGTGTGAAGATATGATGAGCGGTGATGAAGATGATGGTGGCCAATTTGTTTGGGGATTTATTGCTTATGAAGCTGGACACATTGATGCTACAACTTTAATGGAAGAATACATAATTCCAGAATTTGGAGATTTTATGGATGATGGAAGTCAAGAAGATGATAATGGTAGACCGGTATTGTATGATATTCAGACATTTGATGTGGATTCAGATGGTGAACTAATAATTTATACTGATTTCTTACCAGAGGTAAAAATAGCACCAGATTTTGTTTGTGGGAATGGTGAAGAAATCAGTTTCCAAGCCGTAAATGATGGTAATGGAGACTGTGAAGATGGAGCTGATGAGCAATGGTATGATAGCAATACACCAGATGATACATCCGATGATTGTCAGGAATGGAATGATGAGACTTGTGAAGGTGAAGAAGTCAATTGGTTTGATTGCCACGATGGTTCTGAAGTATGGATAAATCAAGTAAATGATTGGGAGTGGAATTGTGAGGACGGAGAAGATGAATATCAGGAGCACCAGAATTACTGGTGGGGCGACGTTTATCTATTTGAAGGTGATCATTCAGCAGGGATAACTGATTTTGAAAATCTTGAAAATATCGCATTTAGTAATTCTTATTGTGATTGGATTGATGACAACGAAACATCCTTTTACTGTGATTATTTTATGGGAGCTGATCTATTCGCAGGCACTTGGTCCTTAGTAACAACCGGTAGCTGTCATGAGGAATGGGATGGCGATGATGAAGGAAATTGGGTATTAGTTGGATATGACTGTTATGGTGAAAATGGCAATCACTCAAACATGGGCTCTTATTCTCATAAATTACAATTTGGTGATGCGCATTGGGTCATGAATGGTAGTATACATCATGAAAGCATGGATATTGAAAATTTCCCTCACTTTGATATTTGGAATAATGGTGATAAAGAAGAATTTGTTATGTACCAAACTCAATCTTTCAATATAGACACAGATTCTTCAGTACGTATTGTTTCTGCAGGTTGGCAGTGCTATGATTGGGATGAAGACGGTGTAGATGATGATTGCCACAGTCAGTCTCCAGGGTTATACATTTACCATGGTGAAGACCTGATTGCTTCTAACAAAAATTATTATAGTGATAATATGTATTGTCCTGTAGATTCAGAAGACCAAGATTACTCAAATTGTGGTTATGCATTGTTAGAAGTAGATTTAGTCGCTGGCGACTATATGATTTATACAACACTTGATTCGGAAGGCAACTATTACAATAATATAGATGGAGCTTATGTTGTAGTTGACGGTGAAGAATCTGATGAGTGGGATGGTTACATGTCCGATAATCATTGGGAATGGCATGAAACTGATGGTCATGAAGTTATGCAAACTGTTGCCTATAATGGGTCTGTTTATGATTTAAGCTTTTTAGACTTCTGGAATGAGGCTTACGACTTTGAATGGTATAATAATGATACCGGTAAAGATAATCCTAAAGCTTTTGAAGAAGAATTTGGTTCTGTTTATGATCTTTATGAAACTTATGAGAATGTGTTAGAAACAGAAGGTGAAGGTTGTGACGATTGTACAGGAAATTTAGACACAATGGATGCAGAGACCTCATTTGATATCACTAGTCAAAATGAATTTGAAAATTGGACATACAATTATGATTTCGATTCTTATTATTTCCAGTTCATTGATGAAAATGAAAACGATGCCTACGATTCCGGTGAAATCTATGCTGTGTCTAGTGAAGGCTACGATGAAGCTGGAGGTCAAGAAGTACTAGTAGAAGGTACAGCCGATCGAAAATACATGCCTGAACCTGATTATCATGATTACGAACCAGTCTGCTATGATGAGGAAACTGGTGAAGAGATAGACTGTGATGATGTCTTTGAAATGTTTGCTTACATGTTTATGATTGCCGAAAATGCAACGCATTATGAAGAAGGCAGCCTAACTGCAGTAGAAGCGGCAGATAATTCAGTTGACTTATTCTATATGCTTGTAGATGCAGGAATCTTTGATCAAGGAGATGAAGGCCACCATGATGATCCTCACGATGGCTCAACAGAACATCATGACGACCATAATGATAATCCACCAATGCTAGATGGAATTGCTGGTGTAGGCGGTGAAGACGCTGAGCCATTACCATTGAATATGATAGGTTCATTAGTCGATAATCAAGACACCCCAATTATGATGGGTACTTCTTTTAATCTAATTTTTGAAGGAGCTGACGAATCATTAGATGTTCATTCAGCTTATATTCCTATCGAAGATGATATTCCGTGGCATATTGAGATGATTTTGTTAGAGGGCTATGAAGTCAAATCCTGTGAAGAATGTGAAGATTTAGAAATAGATGGAAATCGTGCTAAATTCCATTCAAATGAACCTGTAATGGTTATGTTCGGTAAAGCTGCAACGACTGAAGAATGTGATCAAATAGTAACAATAAGTGAAGGCGGTTATACATTTGAACCTGCTGAAATTACAATATCAGTAGGCGACACCGTATGCTGGATATGGGAAAATACAGCAGATGTCCATAATGTATTAGAGATTGCAGCAAAGTTCGATGATGATATGAATCTTGAAGATGCTAAAATTGGTTTCTATAGTGGAGATTCTGCAAATACAGTTGATTTCAGACACACATTTTCTGAAGACAACCAAACTCATTACTATGTATGTGAACCACATGCTACTATGGGTATGGCAGGCACAGTAACTGTTGGAGCTGGATCAGAAGATGATAGAATACCTGAGATTATTGATGATTCAGGACTGCCAAATGTTAGCTTTATTGTTGGTGCATTAGTATTAGTCGGTGCAGCAGGTCTACGTCGTAGAATACACTAAGCATAAATACGAGGTAATTACCATCTGTTTATGACAGAGGGTATACCAGTAGTCAGGATGTATACTGACAGTAGTGGTCACACTAGATTCGCAAAAATGAAGATTCCAGTGGAGAAGAAAACAGGACTTGGATCAGTGGGGATGTTTTCATCCTTATTTCTTAATAAGAATATTCAAGACAATACTGGCGATCTTAAAACACAATTTGCACTTACACCAGTACCTGATAATCTAAAAGGCGAAGGGCCAAAATTAGCACATACTGCACCTAGAAGACAGTTGGTTTTGACTTTGAGCGGATGTCTTGAATTCAAAAGCTGCGGCGTTGAAAAAGAGGATGAAGAGCATAAAGTTATAATTCGACGGGGAGATATTTTACTTGCTGAAGATTTAGAAGGCGAGGGGCACGTATGGCAATTTGTTGAGGCTCAAGATGGCCGTCTCTATCCCTGGGTTAGATGTTACATTCATTTAGGTGAAGAGTATGAACATTTTGTATCACAATTAGAGCCAATTTAGTTGTGCATTATAACTAAAGTTTAATAAAAGACAGTTTAAGGTTAACTTTAGATGGATGAAATACCATTGAGAAAACGTTGGCGTATGTCGATGTTGGCGTTCTTCTTTTTTTTTCTGATAATTCTATCAGGCTTTGTTCCAGGATTAGGAAGAGAGATGAATCAAAGAGAAGATTTCTCTTATCCTGATGATCCCGTTTGGCAAGCTTCCGATAGAGCTGATGAAAAAATGCCTGAAGAATATTGGCTGGTCTTCCAAATTGTTATGGGAGATACTGTTGATACAAAAGATCATAATACTTTAGACTTAGAGGTATTTCGAGAGACAACTAAGCGTAATGATAATTTACTCGCCGATAAATCTGTAAGTCAATATTTTGATATTAAATTTAATTGGCAAGTACAACAAAATGAAAATTCAAGTATTTGGGGAATCCCTGATACAGTTCGTTCAATAATGAACATGCAAACCCCAGTTTCATTTATAATAAATTATACAGGTTCAGAATATGATAATGCATCTGAAGATGAGTTAACATACGTTTTGAATTCCTTATTCAACCTTAGGGCAGAAGATGGTTCGTTTATCTATAGAAATATTGTTTCTCCAGATTTGTGTGTAGTAAAGGATAACGAGTGTAAGATACCTCGTGACAAAGATAATTATCCAATTGAACTTTATGCTACAGAAGGAGAATATTGGAAAGCCAAAGGTTTCACTCTTACTGGTGAGGCAAATTCTGAAAGATTATTTACGGATTATCCTAGACAAAAAGGAGATTATGAGCATTTTGAATACTGGGAGCAACAAGTAGATTCTTTCTATACTGATCCTCTTGAATCGGATGAGAAAGTAAGTTTTTATTCATACTTAGCTTTTGGTCTTGAACTAGAAAGTCAAATAAATTCGACTTTACCTTTAGTTGGACTTTCGTTTATCTTAATGGTTCTCTTATTATCTTTTTACTTTAGAAATATAGGAGATGTCCTTGTTTGTGCCCTTGGTTTAGGATTACTTATGGTTTGCATGAATGCAAATTCTTTTTGGTTAGGATTTCCACAGAGTCAACTCGCATCCATGTTACCAATATTGATGTTGGCTTTAGGTGTAGACTTTGCAATTCATAGTTTGACAAGATGGCGTAAGTTAGCTTTAGAGCATGAAAACTATTCTATTTCACCTAAAGAAGCTAGTTTCAGTGCAGCTTGGGGCTCGATACGAACATTATTTCCTGCTTTAGGTGTAGCTACACTTACTACAGTTGTAGCTTTTGGAACTGCTACTTTGAGTGCAATTCCGGATTTATTTGAATGGGGTATTTTGGGTCCTTTAGGCATAATTCAAGCTTATTTGATAATGGGAGTATTTTGCCCATTACTAAGGAGTATATCACCTCCAAAACCTGCTGAAGAAAGTGATGGCATTCTAAGTAAAATAGGAGAATCTTTCAATATCAAATATATGGCCTTGCTAATGCAAGAAAAATCAATGCCAATGCTTATTATTTTTCTTCTTATAACTATAGTTCTCTCTCCAATTGTTTTGGGAAATCCCGAGTCTACTTTTGATGTTAAGGATTATGCAGACAATGATTCTAGATTTATTCAAACAGTCATAATTGGGCAAGAAACATTCACCGAGCAAGGCGAGCCAGGGTATTATTTGATTGAAGGTGACAATCTTGCTACTTATGATCATTTAGTCGCCATTGATGATCTTGAAAATAAGATAGTTGATTATAATTTTAGTGCACGATTTTTAGGCAGTCTACCATATCTTGTCAGAACACAGACTGCTTTAGCACTTAATGTGGAAAATACAGGTTATATTCCTACAACAGTTGACTTTTCAACAGGGTTTCCTAGTTCTGATGAAGAAATTTATAATATTTTAGAAGATATTTATGCAAACGGAACTAGGAACTTAGACGGGACTTTCTATGTTTCATCATCTGATGCTAGAGCAACTTATCATCTTGAAGATGGAAAATTAACTATGGTACGTTCGTGGTTTCAAGTTATGCGTCCAGATGATATGTATGGTCAAATGAAGGAACAAAAGAGTCAGTTAGATTCAGCTTCAGTTGAGATTAATGAAATGTCAGGTATTAATGCCCAAGTAGCTGGTTTGAGCTATGAAAGATATGTTTATGTCTTAGAAATTACAGATAGTTTCCAAGAAAGCCTGGTTGTAGCTATAATTTTGGCTTTCTTAATTGTTTTAATCGTACTAAGAGATGTTCGTCTGAGTTTAATTACAATGTTTCCAGTGATTGCTATAACTATTTGGCTTAGAGGAGGTATGGTTCTTACAGGCACGTCAATAAATTTGGTCACAGTTCAAATTTCTAGTTTAGCTATTGGTTTGGGTGTAGATTACGCAATTCATATGGTTCAAAGGATTCGTGAGGCTAGGCATGATAATCCACATTCGACCCAAGAAGAGTGGATGTCTGAAAGTTTAGATGAGACTGGAAATAATATTGCAATGTCAGCTTTCACGGATTTTATTGGATTCATGGTTCTTACGTTATCAGTTATGCCGTTGTTTATCACTTTTGGAATGATAATGGGAATTATGATTCTTCTTTCTTTTGTGGCTGCGGTTTTAATGCTTCCAGCTTTATTATTTCAGTTTGGTAATTTGGAAGCTAATCGACCACCTGAGATTTTTTCGAGATCTCCAGAGCCAAAACCTTCACCTCCGAAGAAGACTAAGTTAGTCAAGAAAATATTGAAACGTCGAGCTTAAATCATCCTTTAAAATCCACTTCTTTTGAACTTTTTATCAAGTTCAGCAGGTGTTATTGTCATTACAGTTGGCCTGCCATGTACACAAGCGTAAGGATTTGGTATTGATTCCATTTCTCTTATTACGAATTCCATCTGTGCCATTGTTAACTTGTCTCCAGCTCTCAATGCTGAGTGACAAGCAACCGTATACATCATCAAAGTATGTTTTTCCTCGGCAGTTTTCATTGAACCACTTTCTACAATGTCATCAATAGCTTCTCTTATTCGCTCAGGTTCAGAACCTGCTAAGAGTGCAGGTACGCTTCTTATCATGAACGAAGAAGGTCCAATTTTTTCAGCATCAAAGCCCATTTCAGTAATATCATCTAGCATAACTTCAAAGGCAGTAGATTCACTTTTTGATAAATCCAGAGAGATAGGTTTGAGTAGATCCTGTTTTCCAACCCTCTTAAAGCGAGTTTGATCCTTCAAACGCTCATACATTACCCTTTCATGTGCTGCATGGAAATCGATGATATAAAGACCGTCTAATCCCATTGCCACAATATATTTATTTTCAATTAATGAAAGTGGTCTCATAGAAGGCATATTGGTTTCAATATCTTCTTCTTGAAGTACAACATTGAATTCTTGTTGAAAACTGTCAATTGAGTTTAATTGTTTGGCTTTGTTTCTTGTTTTTGAGTTAGGTATTGGAGTTCCAAATATTGAATTTGTGTTTGTAGTTTCTAAATCAACATGTGAAATTAAAGCTTGTTTAGCTAAAACATCTCGGATTATTTGTCTTAACATTTTATTAATTTTTTCTTCATTAGCTATCCTTACTATTGTTTTGGCCGGATGAACATTCACATCCACGTCTTTTGCAGGTATTTCTATGAATAGTGCTCCGATTGGAAAATGCCCATCATGGAGTAAACTTCCGTAAGCACCTTTAATTGAATAACCAATATTTCTAGCTTGGATTGGTCTTCCATTCACATGTAAATATAATCCGGCCATAGATTTTCGAGAAACGGATGGTCTTGTCAAAAATCCTTCAATACGCAGTTCATTAACTTCCCCGCTCATTTCAATTAATTCTTTGGAAGCTTCTCGTCCCAAAAGAATTCCAATTCTTGTTTTAAGATCAGAAGCAGGGGCTTCAATCAACTTTCTTTCGCCATGGATTAAATTAAATGCTACATCTGGCCTCCGTATAGCTTCAATTGTAATTATTTTTACAATATGTTGAAGTTCGGTTGAAACTCGTTTAAGATATTTAGATCTTGCAGGAGTATTGAAGAATAGATCTGAAACTTCAATAGTTGTACCTTGAGGTGCAGCATAGTCCTCAATATTGAGATTATTGTTTCCTTCTATAGTTATTCTTGTACCAACGGGACTATTTTTTTCGGATGTTGTTATTCTAAGTCTTGATACGGATGCGATAGATGGTAAAGCTTCACCTCTAAAACCAGAGGTTACAACATCCTGTAAATCATCAAACTCTCTTATTTTTGAAGTTGAATGTTTTCTAAATGCCAATGTAGCATCATCACGATCCATTCCAAGACCGTCATCTCTCACGACAATCAATTCAGTACCGCCTTCTTCTACTCTAATCCAAATATTCTTAGCCTTTGCATCTAATGAGTTCTCTACAAGTTCTTTAACTACAGAAGCTGGTCTTTCGATTACTTCTCCAGCTGCAATTTGATTTATGGTGTGGTCATCTAAAACTTGAATATTGCCCATTGAATAGTTTCCATACTACGGCCATTTATTATATTTTTAGTAAGGGTAAGCCTTAAGAATAACTAAGAGTTAAGTTGTGTATGGATATAGAACAATTAAAGCAATATTCGCAGTATTTTGGTTTTGGCTGTTTAGGACTTTACGTAGGTCTTCTTGTTTGGGATGGATTTCTCGACGGAGATGATAGTTTTAACATTCCGGGATTTAAAGAAATCATTGCTTTTATTGGTGCTTTCTTTTTGGGAATGTTTGTTTCAGATATGAAGCATAAAGGCGAATAAATAGTTAATTTTAATCTCTACTATTTCCATTTGTAAGTAGCGTCGTAATTCCTTTGAAGGTTCCAGTTATAGATCCAACTAAAGAGACGCTATATTTTTCTGAAACAAAATGAGCTATCACTAAATATATTCCAGCTCCAAAAACTTGTAAAAGAAAACTTTCAGGGATTCCCATGAAGCCAATTTCACCAAATTCATATATGGCTTTCATAACAAGATAGGCTGCAAAACCAATGAGTAATGAAGTAGACATATTGAACATGAACCGAATATTTAGATTTTTTGTTGAGCTAAATAGTACATAGCCGAGTACTGCGGCAATAATAATTCCAATAAATAATCCCGTGATAGCTTCATTACTTTCAGTTCCAGCACCTATAAAAATAACCGTCTCGACACCTTCTCTCCAAACTGAAACAAAAGCCAATAGACCGATTCCAAATGCTTCACGTGTTTTGATTGCTTTTTCAGCTTGTTTTTCTAAAACTTCTCTAGTTGCATGCCCTATAACATGAAGAATAACTGTTGTAATGAGTATTGCAGCAATTAGATATAGGAATCCTTCAAAAAGTTCTTCATTTTTCTTTGAAAATTCGCCAACTATGATCTCAAAAGCTTGCCAAGTTAGTACACTAGCTACTAGTGCAAGTACCACACCACCCCAAACCCATTTGACCATAAATTCGCGTTCGGTTCGGTACATTAGGCTGACTAATACTCCAATTATCAGTGCAGCTTCAAGAGCCTCTCGAAATCCGATAAGAAATCCAGCTTCCATGTCCATTTTTTTTACATCCTTAAGTTTAGGCAACCCTAATTTAGGGAACCCTAAAAAAATAGCACTATATATAGTTTAGGTCTCCCTAAATTTTTTATACACTCTTACCTCATCCCAATTATGTCTTCTATGGATGCTCTATCAGAAAGTGCTGAAATGATGATAAAAAATATTAATGAATTGGCATCTAGCGGTGAGAGAGTTCGAACATCAGACCTTTCAACTAAAACTGAATTGAAACCAGCTAGCGTTACAGAAATGATTCAACGTTTAGGAGATTTAGGATTAGTGGACTATGAACCATATCATGGAGTACATCTTACTAAACAAGGGCAGCATGTAGCAGACGTCATCGAGCATAGATTTAATATTCTTGAACGTTTTTTGACAGAGATACTTGGTGTTGACGGTACTGAAGCTTCAGAAGTAGCTTGTAGAATGGAACATGTTTTAACAAGAGATGTAGAGCATAAGCTTACTACATTCTTAGGAGTTGATCCTAAAAAAGAGTCTGAACTTTTTTGTCACAAAATAAATATTGAATCTGATGTTGAGCACAAATATTTACCATTAAGTAATTTCAGAGAAGGAAAAACAGGTATTGTAAAATTAATATTTGAAAGTAATGAATTAGCAAATATATTAGAAAAAAAAGGAATAATTCCAGGTAGTAGATTATTGCTTAAAGGATTAAATAATAAAGTTTATACTATAAAAAATGAAGAAGGTGAATTTTCAATTGATAGAGAGACAGCTTCTAAGATAATTGTTCAAAATACATGACGACAAAAGGAATTCTTTACATCATATTGAGTGGTCCAAGTCAAGTTAAAAGGGCCTTAGAAGGCCTTAGAATGGCAGAATACCAGGCCGGTGATGGAAACCATGGGCTTGCTATAATGCTTCAAGGTGAAGGTGTAAAATGGTTACAGGAGGGTAACGAGGATTATCGAAGAGAAATTCAAGCATCCATAGGTGTAATACATGAATTAGGGGCTGCAGTTTTTGTTTGTGGAGCTTCGCTAAATGAATATGGTTTAACGGCTACTATGGGTGATTATAAATTTATGAATTCTTCTGCTCCGAAGAGGATAAGTCAGATAATTGCCAAAGGATGGCAGTTAGCTATATTTTAATAATAAAATATATATTGAGCCTTCTTCTTCAGTAAAATATAACAGTCAGAAACACATTTCAGTCTGTTTAGCAGGAAATAAAAAATGAGTACAATAAAGGTAACAGATGCAGATTTTCAAGATACAATTGATAGTAATGATCTTGTGTTAATTGATTTTTGGGCGCCATGGTGTGGACCATGCAAAGCCATAGCTCCAGTATTAGAGGAAATATCTAATGAAAATTCAAATATTGTAATAGCAAAGATGAATACAGATGAAAATCCGACAATTTCATCTCAACATGGAATAATGTCGATTCCAACAATGATGATATTTAAAAATGGGCAATTAGTTGATAGATTGGTTGGTGCTTTACCTAAACCAGCTATTTTAGAAAAACTAGAAGCTCACTTTTAGATTAGGAAAAGTCATTTATTGATAATTCTAACGTCGGCTTCTTTCAACTCTTTTAGTATCTCTTTACTATCTGGTTTTGAGACTTGGCATTTTAATGAATATACTTCATACATTTTGTGAAAACTACTAGCTATAACCGTCACTCCTTTATTTGTTTCTCTAAAGGTTACGTTTAGTAATTTTTTCATTGGTATACCTCCAGTTCTAGGTTCGCCTTCCATTAATAATCCTATATCTTCAGTTTCAAAACCTCCACCTTCAATAACCAGATGGTCACCATAAATCATAATCCAGCGTCCTTTTCGTTTGATGTCTTTCCAAGCTGAGGATGCTGGAAGTGGAGGCCCATTTTCAGTAATTCCTTCACTTGGTTCATTACTCCAATTATCATCATTCCAAAGATTCACTTCTTCTTTTCTCTCCGTTTCATCTAAGAGCAATGTTACTGGGACCCAATCTTCTCCATCCCAAAATTTTGCCTCATTGGTTAACTCTCCACTTTTAACATCAGAAATGAGTCTTTCAACAGGAATTGGTCCATAAGTTTCATTATCTATTTTTACAGGATATTTCTCACTTTCTTTATTCATTATACCTCGTACACATAGGCCTCGTTTGAATCCAAATCAGGAATTTCTCCAAGCTTCCATCCAGGTGCAGTTGTTTCAGCATAATAATAACTAACCTCATTATCTTGTTTTTCATTTAAGATATAATTTACACCACTTGCCCCTTCAATACTAACTCCTACTGCAGCATGACCATACCCATCCCATGCTTCCGGAATTAAAATCATTGCAGCTTCATATCCTAATGCCTCTAGTAGTGAAATTAGAAGCGCAGAAGTATCTTCACAATCACCTGTCTGGTCAATTAATGTTTCTATAGGATATCTAGGGTATTCACCAACTCCTGAAGTTACGTTATCTTCAGAATATTTTAGTGATTGGGTAAAACTCATAACAAAATTGACTTCGGTTAAATTATCAAACCCTTTTTCTTGAGAAATTTCTCTTAATTTTAGGCCTATTTCAATAATTGCTAATTCGTCAATTGTCACAAAAGAGATATAATCTTCATATTCTCTAATCAGGTGTGGTTGAGATTTATAAAATGAATATGTACTCGAATCAAAATGATAACTAATTTGATAATCAATATTATTAAATTTCCAATCATATGTTTTTAGATATCCAAAATTATATGTTTCAATTTCAATAAAAATCCGAGCATCATTTTCATCATCTAAGTTGTCAAGTGTTCCATCTAGAGTTCCATTATTTCCACTTTCCCATGAGTTAGTGCTTAGATTATAATTAATTGTTTTTCGATAACTCTTATTTGAATCATTTATGTCAAACTCTTCTACACTTCGAAATTTATAATTAACAGCAATAAGAGAAAATGTATGTACTTCTATATTATCAGGAATATTCATTTCAAATTTACTATTTAGATAAAATTTCTCTTGCCATGGAACTTTCCATGGCTTATTATCATTATCAAAGCGATGTATACTTTCATTATTTTGATATAGGTAAAAAATGACTGGTGTATCTACCCTATTATTTTGTTTATCTATTAATTCAATCCATTCCAAATTAAAATTTAAGGCCAAATCATTGAGTGGATTTATATCCTCGGTATCATTGTATCCATCATTATCATCATCAGGGTCTGCATTATTTCCAATTCCATCTAAATCATTGTCTTCTTGTTCAGCGGCATTATTTGGAAAAAAATCCACAGTATCATTGTAACCGTCATTATCATCATCAGGGTCTGCATTATTTCCAATTCCATCATTATCATAATCCTCCCATTCAGTAGCGTCATTAGGAAATGCATCGTTCTTGTTGGATACACCGTCTAAATCCTTATCATTTATATATTGATTAATTCCAGATCCAATAAGAATTCCAACAATAATTAAAGTAAATATTTTAGCTTTAGATTCCATTCAAATTCCCAATAATTCGGATAATTCATGCATGGTCTTAAAAGGTATTGCGCCAGCTTTTTCTAATTGTTCGGCAGAGCATAATTTAACCAGACCATACACTTTGATGTTTGCATTATTTGCAGCAGTTACTCCCGGTATACTGTCTTCAATCACTACACAATCTTTAGGCTTGAATCCCATTTTTTTTGCAGCATACAAAAATAAATCTGGTGCAGGTTTTGGTTTTTTTACTTCAGATGCAGTAAAAACATTTTCATTGAAATAGCCATTTAATCCAGTTAACATTAATGAACTTTTCACGTGTCTTGGTTCTCCATTAGAAGCTACACAGATAGGGATATCAATACTATCAAGTAATTCTTTTATTCCTTCCATTGGTTGTAAATCAGTTTCATAGGCCTTACTAACTTCTTTCACTAATCTTGGTAGCCAGTCAGCTGGAATATCTTTTCCAGACATTTCTTTCATCCCATAAATCACGGCGTCAAGAGTTTTTCCACCAAATTTGGCTTGAGCTTCACGAAGAGTCATACTGATTCCCAATTCTCCAGCCATATTGGCGACAACGCGATTTGTAATATTTTCACTATCAACCAAGGTACCATCACAATCAAAGAGTATACATTCTGTATTCATTTAATAAGCCCTCATATCTTCAGATTTCATTATTTCTCTAAGAAAAGAAGTTGCATATGTGCCCTTATGTAACCAGAACTCCAATTTTGGTTTTCCATTTTCTTCCATTGTCCATTTTAAATCATTAATTTTTTGATTTAAGGGCCTATACATTCCAAATGACGATAGCTCAGGTATCTGTTCTATTGCAAAGTCCTTAAAATCTATGTCTTCATCATTCATAATTTGTCTTTCTAATTCTCCTTGGATTCCTTTTGTATGTTCACTTTTAATTCCAGGTAATAATCCAACTATCCAAGCCTTTCCTTCATTACACCTTTTTTCTAATTTTTTCTGGTTTCTTTCAGTAACTTCAATTATTCGTCTTTGATCAGGGCCACCATATATATCAATAGGGATTATATTATCGCCAATCAATGGTTTGTTGATACTATATCCATTTTCTATTCTTAGATTAAGAACATGATTGAAGATTAAACTTTGATAGGCATGTACAAGCATTTTAGATAAATTTTCCGGTAATTGTCTAATTGCTCCAGTATAATCCTCTTTATTTCTTGTTAAATGCCCAATCATCTGTCTTTCGAATAAAAGTTTATGTGGAAATTGCAGTAAAGCCGTATCTAAATCTTTAGTTTTTTTTAAGTCGTTTCTTGCTTCAGATCCGAAGCTTTCGTATTCTCCTCCACATAGATAATCCCAAACAGCTTGATCATATTTTTTCTGGGCTATTTTCTTTCCTACAATATGAGTAATTGGTCTTACTGCCCCGAATCGTTGAATTCCAAAATAATTAGGGAATCCTCCTCTTAACTCTTCTAAAATATAGGGTATATTTTCAGTACTTTTAGATTGAGAAATATTAATCTTAAATTCATTCCCAACTAAATTCCCTAGTCTTACTGGTTTTACTGATTTATGGAGAAACTCAATAGATACATTTTCAAGGTCCAGTTCGGCAATCTTTTTTGGTGAGGACAATATAGACAGATATTGAGTTGTTAATGCCCGTTTATCTTTTGTTCCTGCAAAACTAATAGCTTTTTGACCAATTCCTAATCTTTTAGAGATTTCTTTGACCAAAACATGAGTGTCCCAATTATTAGCAGTTATCTTAACAATACTATGCCTACCATTATCAGAAGGTTGCGCCCAAGCCCAATGTGCACGGTGTTTGTTTTCAATAATCTCATTTACTATAAAATCTTCTGGACTTTCGCGTAATTTTCCAAGTATACCCTCAGTTTTTGAAAGATAAGATTCTTTGCCTATTTCCGGTCTAGCCGGCGATAACATGAACTTATGCTATTCCGTCACTAATAGTTTTGATATCTGCAATGATAGTTTCAACTGCTTTTTTAATCGCGTTTTTTGGAGTTCCTTTCTTGGTTCTAACATAGAACTTAGGGTAATCCAAAACAATATGACCCATGTAATAGGAAGCATAATCTACATCAGAATTAGCTAAGGTGTGGTTCATTAAAGGCCCTAAGAGAGTCTCGTTGGCACCACGTATTTCAATTTCCAATTCATTTTTTGTCTTGTTAACTACGGATACTTCCATGGGGTTTTGCGGACTTTAAGGGGTATTATAAAGATTGGGCGAGCTCTAAAGCTTCATTTCTTATCTTTTTAGGGGCATTTGTTTTCACTCCAAGTGGAGAGAACACGCTCGAACTAGCAAAATATCCTAAACTTTGTAGTGATTTTACAATTTTAACTCTTTTCGGAGTCTGCCCAGTATCAGCTTCTCTAGCCATATCATTGATATCATGCAATCCAGGAGGTCCATCAGCTTCCTCTCTCAGAGTGTCGAAAAATCGACCTAGTAAGTCATCAGAGCTTTCTGGAATAACCTTCTTTTGAATTATTCTTCCAGTCCATAGAGGTCCGGCCGCACCTTTTTCTTCTTGATCAATGACTTTCATTTGTGGGCTAATCCATTTTAAGATAGTCCCCTTTTTTTTTGTAACTCTAATAAAAACGCGTAAGTGATGTCCTTCAGAATAACATAGCAATGGTTCAATTCCTTTTTCCATTGTTGATGCTAAATGACTAATTCTGGCTAAGAGAATTCTAATTCCTATTTCTTTTGCAGCTACTTTTTTCATAGACATTGCACCGTACCTTTTGAGGCAAATAGAGGGTTTAGCCCCACAAAGAACAGCAGTATCTGTGGCTGAAATTCCTAAGATTCCATTATTATTTAATCCCTTAAGTGCAGCCTCAAGATATGGTGCAGGCGTTCCAAAGGGATCGATGTCGATACCGTCGTATTTTTTTTTAAGAAGTAATTCTTCAACGGGTAAATTATAAATTTCACTTTCAACATTATTCAATTTTAAATTAGTAGCAATAGTTTCTGTTGCTAAAGATGAGGTGTCACAAAATTCAACATCATAATTCGCTTCAAGATTTAGTCTAATTCCTCTTATTCCTGATGCAGCTAACCCGTCCAATAAAGTACCTTTAAAATTTATTTTTTTAGCGAATGCAACATGTAGGTCCCTGCTTAATTTCATAGCAGGATTGTAGAAGACACCTTTGGCTTTTCCAGGTCCTTTATCTTTACCAGAAAGGTTGGCCTTGAATACGGCTTTGCCTTCTTGAAATTCTTTCACACCATTCCAGTTTTTAGAATAGTAACCGCTTTAGATGGAAGTATTGCCGAATTTATTGGTGTAACTTCCAAGGTTCTTAAGTCATCTCTCTTTCGAATAGATTGTAATAGTGGATTTCGAGATCTCTTGTGCATAGTAATAAGCATAGGCTTTCCACATTTTAGAGCGTCTTTTAGGACTGCACTGAATTCTTTTGATTCAGATACTAATTTGCCTACTTCATCTACTAAAATCAAGTCACATTCTTCAACTGCTTTGGCAACAGATTCAGTAGCAATTCGATTGACAGCATCTAGTCTTATACCTAAAGGAGTAGATTCAGGGGTTTTTCCTGGAAGTCTTGGCTTAACGTCCCACCTAACAGATGCAGATAGTTCTTCTTCACCAGTTATGAAATTTTTTAGGTTATAGCCGATAGTTTCTCCTTCCTCAACTATAGGGTGTGTAGTAAATCCGCCGATAGTGAATTTATCTTCAAGCATTTGGGCTATTCTCAAGACCGTGGTTGTTTTACCTGTGCCGGGTTGGCCAGATATAGCTACTTTTACTGGAATCATTGTTTGGCCGCCATTAATGGTCTGTATGTATAAGCATATGTCTCGTTTTCGAATTAGTTCCTTAGCCTTTCAGGGCAGCCCTTTCTTCTAGAACAGCTGTTGCATTTCCCTGCTCTTTTATGATTTCGGTGGGCTTCCATGTCTCCATTGAGAATGTCATTCATTTCGTCTAATTTACTAGTTACTAGATTTCTCAATTTTGAGTCCCATACAACTTCATGAGGGTCATTATCAAACCCATATCTTATTTGGCCATGGCTAGGTTTTTTTTGAAATGTTTCTTCAGACAATAAGCAATAAGCTCCAATTTGTAAGACGTGGCTGAAGAACGGAGCCTTAGGTTTTCTGCCCGTTTTAACTTCTACAGGAATTCTCATGTCTTCATCTTTAATTAAGTAATCAGGCCTTCCTGCCAAATTATAATTATTTGATTTTAAAACAGGAGTTTCCTTTGTTAAAGCATCTGGAGTTTCAATATCACTTTCTCCTAATTTATAATCATCTCGTAATTTGTCTATTTTTTCAGTCGATAATAATAATCTATAAAGGAAAAGAGATGCAACGAGCATCCATCCTATTCCCAAAATTAATAAAATAACTCCTAAATTTCTCTTTAATAAATCATTATCATTTGAAATCCATAGTATTGCGATTGCAAGTGTAACAAGTGTCATGATTAAACCTACAACTGTCATTAATGTTGTGGAGGTTTCTCTTGATTTTTCTTCTTCGACTAGTAAATTCTTTAAAGAATCTCCCATTTCTTTATGCTTTTCAACGCCAGTATTAACTTCATCGCCTTCAGCATCTATTCCTTTAAGATCAAGGTGCCACGATAGTGGACAATAGCCATAGCGCTCCATTTCAGAGGCTGATATTATTTGCTTGCGCATTGTGTTGAGTCCGGGATTCAGTTCAGTATTATGGAATGCATTAAGGTCCTAATAAAAGCATTACATCATTTAGAAGCTAAAATATTGATCATGCCAAGCTAAGTTTCCATAATCTGCAATTTTATAGCTATAAATTATATTTTTTCCCCCATCGTCTTGATTAAAATCTAGTACAATAATAAGATCATATTCATCCGCATGGGGTCCGTCAAACATCAGGGCTTCAAGTTTAACCGATTGCTTTGCAGTTAAAATTCCGGGATAATGAGTGTCAGTTTCTAGCATTTCCGTTCCATTCCAAACACTTATTTTCACTTTCAAATCAGTAATTTCTTCAGTACCCATATTGCTTATTCTTGACTGTACAAACAAGCCTGAATAAGAACTATGGAATACAGTATCAATTTCAATTTCAGTTCTTGGAAGAATATATGAGTATGATACAAATATGATAAAGAATGCGAGAATTATAGTACCAAATTTCGTGATTATCTTTTTTTGTTGTTTATTAAAAATCATATGCTAGCCTCCAGAGATGCAATTAAACTCATACCAGGTTCAGGCAGAATGTAGTGTTTTTCATTATTTCCTAATTCGGTGTCCATTCCGTTCTTTTGAATTCCTAACCAAGTAGGTAATACATTATATCCTCCAACTTCTTTTATACGCAAATCAATTAACACAGCAGATGTTTTGAGTTTTATTGGCCCCATATTTAATTCACCTCCAATGGCGAAAGATAATTCACCGCCTTCTGCATTAGCTAATTCAAAAACAGGATAAAGTCCAAAAATTTGATTTGGTATAATTTCAACATGTTTTACATCTTTAGCATGTACTATCATATAATCAAGATAAAATTGAGGCGTAGCAGGTGAGTTAGTAGCCTTAAGGTATGCACTATCTATTCCGTTTGGTGAATCAATTATGTAATTTACACCGTCTAAAACCATACTTGTATTGTCACCTACATTTTTTACATCCATGAAAGTACCAGAATGCCCTCCAGTATATCCTTCATCTACCATTAATACAATATCAATTTCTGAAGAACTGGTTGAAACAAAGAGATTAGGGAATCCTTGAAATGCAAATGCAGAATCCATATCAAATTCATAATTAGGATCAATTCCCATATGGAATGATTCGGGAACATCGTGCACTATTGCTTGAGCAGATTTCCATTGGCCATAGTCTTTATTGGCAGTTTTCACCCAGATATAATCCAAAGTCCCTTCAGCTTCATAGATTATGTCTATTTCTTTTCCTACAATTAAATCGGCTCGCAGGTCTTTAGGTATATTTGAAAAATAAATTTCATTAAATGAAGGTCTTGTTTGATTATGAGTTTTAAGATAAGAACTACCTATCCCTCCCGTATTATGAATGTCAAATATTGCATCTAAATCTCTCCCTTCACTTGTTGCAGTTTGGAAGTAAGCATTTATGTCATTATTGTTTCCCACATCATCTAGGAAAAGCTCGATAGCAGTCTCGTTAGCCCCTCTATCTAAATCAAGATAAATCCATTTTGTAATTGGTGACCAATTACCTAAATCTAAGTTGATTATGTCAGGTTCACCAAAGACTGTAGAAAGCTTTGCAGAGGTTACAGTACCTTCCAAGTACAGTAACAGAGCGTCGCCAAAATCATTTTGTCTTAAAACAATTCCATGAGTCCATTCTAATTCCATTCCAGTTAAATCTCCCGATTCTAAGCTTAAAATGACTCTTGAAGGTGCCGTTGAAGAACTAAAATCAACATTAATTACATCTCCAATTACGACATCCAGATTTATTTTCTCAGGTACATCAGGTACTGCAACTTCCAATTTACTTTGAGATTTACTATCACTGACCATGGCATAAATTGAACCTAATTGTTTGCTGGATTCAAGAGTAATATTTCCTATAAGTGCAGTCCCTTCCATTCCATTATCATCTAAGTAAACAGATCCGTTTAAATCAAAATTATTAGGTAAGTCATCAATTCTTAGTAAAACACTCTTATTTTCAAAGTTATTGATATCTACTAATATACGATCCATGGCAGGTATGTCGTTATTAAACTCTTCAAGCGATATATCTAATTGTGTTCCTTCGTCTTTAGGATCCCAAAGTTTGAGTCCAATATTTGGTGAGATTCCACGAAGATAAGTCTTCATGTTCATTGCTCCATCATCAGACATATCAAGACTGATTCCTTCTGTCCAATATGTTTCTAGTTCAGTAGTATCTCCTAGGCCAATTTCAAGTGCTACAGTATCAATTCCCTGATCGGAACTAATATTAAATTCTAATAATTCATCATGTATCTCCATATCAATGGTCATACTTCCTGGAAGATTTGATACAAATGCTTCTACACGGTATGGATTTTCTTCTTCAAATTGTTCAAGTACTAAGTAAATTGGGCCAACTGGTTGACTAGTATTCATGCTTATACTACCACTCAAAGTTAAATTTTCGACAGTAGCATTAAGCATCAAATCAGCATTTAAATTTAGATCTAGACCAACAGGTATGTCTTCTATAAATGCAGTTACTCTAGGTCCAATAATTCCTTCTTCTTGAAATATGATGTAATCTGCTGTGTCTCTATAATTAAAATCATCTAAACTAAGTTCCAAGTCTATGTGATCTCCCTTAGAAGTATAATTTGCATCAACAGATTGTGGGAGTCCTTTGAGAAGTAGTCTCGCACCTAGAATAGTACCACCTTCAACATCTTTTTGACTTGACCATAGTCCTTCGACCCACCTAGGGCTTTCATCTAATAATTCAATTTTTCCTTTATTGACCCAAGCGGTTACAGATACTTCTTCGTTTATGTTATATAAAAATCGAGCTACAGTCTCAAACGATTCTACATTTGTGACTAAATTAATTGATAAATCTGCTACAGTGTCTACTAATGCCTTACCTATTTCAGATAAAGCTTCAATAAATCGAGCTATATCTCTCAAATCATTAATTTCTCCCATATCACCACCAATAAGACTTCCACTGTCCAGCATAGGTACTGTCACAATAATTTCAGCAGGCAGACTATCAATGAAAACATATGCATCTAATCCTTTGTAATCTTCATCATATTCAGTATCATCAATCGCTCCAACTTTGAATTGAATTGGTTGCCTGTGATTAATTTTGAAATCTGCTAATTCTCCACTTCCATCATCGTCCAACTGCAAGGATTGAATCCAACTTAAATTCCCAGATAAACTAGCAGTTTCATTATCCAGCCCCATGTTATTTTGGTATAACATAACTGAACTTCCATTGTAAATAGAATGATTCCAAATCCATGCTGTAGCTTTTTCATTTTCAGTAACGTTAGTTATTGTGAATGTGAAGTTAAACCAACTATCTGTAATTAATCGTAAATCGCCATTAGAGTTGACAATTTCAGCAGAACCAGGTAAATGTTCTAGTTTTATTCTAGAATAAATTCCACTTGCGAAACTTGTAAAAATTATATTGTCTATTATTTCATTAGAATTATCTCCGCCAGTATAAACTAGATTTCCATTATCAATATTCAGAGTTATATTTGTAGGGATATTACTTAGTGTAATATTTGCCCAATGCGATGTTTCTCCGATTTCATCTATGCCCTCAAAATATACCCTGAATGGTTTATCTCTTGTAGGATTCATAGACAGTGAAATATTCGTCACGCCATCTCTAGAGTAAAAATCAATATCTCCAATATCAGTTATCCTAGCACTGAATCCATAATCCTCATTATTTGTAGATATTGCAGATCTAGAATTAGGTGCATTATTGTCTAAATATGCAGATTCATTGTATATTGCAAAATAGTCATCTCCACTTCCATCATTAAGGTCTAAATATTTGTCGCTTGTGAGGTAAACGAAAATTTCACTTATGTATGCAGGTTCATTTTGCCTATTTCTTAATCTGATTGCAACTTCTCCATCGCCTTCACCAATTGTAGATTGCAATACAGCTTTAGGAATAGATCTCAATAAATCTCCAATGTAAACTATCCTTCCAGCTAGACCAATTAATAAATCACTAATCAGTCCCCCTACCAATGAACTATCAATACCTTGTACATCGTCATTTATTGGAATATTACTTCCTCCGCTTTCATCTAGTTGTAGATTACCTTCCAGAACTAAATTCTCAGGTAAACCAGATATTTCTAGCCCTGTGAAAAGTTGGTAATCGTGATCTAACCAGGTTGCACCTCTCCCATCTTCAGTATAATATTCATAGTCGCCGTATACTATAGATTCAATTGGTTCAGTAGAATGGAATTCTATCACGGTCCAATTTCGTTCTTCAGTAGATTCATTTCTAATTTCTAACCATAGTGAGGCTTTCGGCATGTTTAATTCGTCTAAACATATCTCATCTCCACTAGAATCGATTTCACAAACTGGTACGCCAGTTATGTCTGCTTCAATATGAGACAAGAAAGGATCAAGTTTTTCTCCAGGATTTAGATTGTATTCATAATATTGAAATTCTAAGTTGAATTTTTTGTTTGGTTCATTTGGATTCGTGGTTTCAGTGGCTGGTGCATAAACTTCAATAGAATCTTTCTCTACATCATCAACTGTTTGCGATACAAGCCTAATGCCCAGTTCACGAGGTACTTTCCCTCTAGGATTTTCCAAATCAATTTTTATGAATGTTATTTCTTCTAAAGCATCTCCTGGAGTAATTGTAGTTCCACTACTCCAATTATATTTTAGATATCCTATTGCGATTTCTAGATTGTCAATTCCATTATTGAATGGATTACCTGTCTCATTGTTCATTAGAACATTAATTTGGTATGGTGCGTTAACATAATCAACATCACCTGGATTTAATCCAATTCCACCACTACCGTCCGTTCCTATTGTAAACACAAATTCTT
>Ga0233427_10000732_pt1 | contig 39757 bp, 36 predicted proteins | sample SI_118_April2016_5_FD_179885 | JGI IMG/M metagenome (GOLD analysis project Ga0233427, IMG submission 179885) | Seawater microbial communities from Saanich Inlet, British Columbia, Canada - SI_118_April2016_100_MG | ecosystem: Environmental > Aquatic > Marine > Inlet | place: Canada: British...
CAAAGTCAAACCTTGTAGCGGCTATAAACGAATTAGATAGCGACATGGAGACAGTCGAGAATACGGTGGACTCCCATACGGCAGCAATCCCTGCTAACTTATCTACAAGATTGTCTGCGCTAGAAGCGAACGCCCCTAAAGCATTCGGTAGATTCACTACAGTAGCCTCCCCTGTCTTACTAGGTACAAGTTACAACGTAACATCAGTAACTCGTACAGCTACAGGTCAATACTCAGTAGTGTTAGATACAGACTGTACTACAGCCAACTACACAGTTATGCTTTCCTACGAGGATTCAACTGCTACTATCCAAACTGTAATGGCTAACACCATTGCTACCACAGGATTCAACATTGGGCTACGAGATTCGTCTAACGCTTTCTCTGACGCTTCGGAATCCGTATCCTTTTCTATATTCGAGAACAACGGCTAATAAAATGAATATTATAATTAAATATCTAATAGGTCTTTTTGCCCTTTGGCAACCCTCTTTAAACGTGGAGATGCACGACCGTAACAATGATGGAATTGTATCTTCCGTTGGTGGAACGACTAATCATGACTACGCTCATAGCTTTGAGATACAAGGCAGGTGGAGTGCCATCTCTTATACTTATAAAAGGAACGACCCTTATCGCGTGATGGGGGATACGAGTGGTATGGTGCGCTTTGATGTACCTGTTACTACAGGCGAAACACAAGTGGTATATTTTGTTGCAGATAATACATCATCGCATTATCTTTATTTTCATAGGATAGGGGGAGTGAGTGTACACGAAGGGGTAGGTATTGATTGGAATACTACATCACTTGACCCCAACGCTACTGCGACTCTATGCCTTGTGGGGATACCTAGCGGCACTCTTTTCTACGATAATGGCGACACCATCTACAAAACCCATCCACGAGAATAACATATAATGTATACACGCCTCCGAATCTACCTTATAGTCCTCTTCCTATTCCCTATAGCGTGCGCATTAACACCCCTTGAGGCGGGACTTGTTGGAGCTGTTGCAGGTACAACTACCACTATGTTACTTGATAGTGACCCCGATATAATCGTAGGGGATGGAGCTACAGTAGTCCAAGAGCAGGTGGATAACGCCTATGGACTACTCGCTGTGCTTATCGACAACGCTTGGTCGGTGGCTTTGGTTTGCCTTGTCTTTTGGTTTCTTCCCAATCCGTCACAGATACGTCGGCTGTTGAAGAAGAAAGCGAAGTGACCGTGTAGGAGTTTCGTTGTGGTACGTTCAGGAGATAATCAACGAACTTAGGGTTGTCTATAATTATTTGATATAGTACCTGACTCAAGACGTACACCTCTTGGTGACTCATCTCTAAATCTAGGAAATCATCCACCGCGTGGACTAGCTCGTGTAACACAGTCACCCTTTCCTGAACCTCACCGCACTCACTATTTATTGTGATGGTCATTTCATTTGGGTCCCACACGCCGTAGACTTCCTCTTCAGGGTCTACGGGCTTACTGTTAGAAACAATCACGGGAATAGATACACCGAGAAGCCTTATATGTTTAGGTCTAAACATTAGCAGGCTTCCAAAGTTTTAGGGTGTTCGAGCTGAGTATGTAATCACTACCTCGTAGTATCCTAGCCAAGCGTGCTTGCACTAAAGCCTCATCATACTCTATACCTTTCGATGCAAAGGTCTCAAGTACAGCTACCCACATATCCTCTGTAGGAACGTCGAGTATCTTAGCCGCCGTCTTAGGACCAACGGAAGGACATCCTTTGTACCCATCTGTAGAGTCACCACATAATGTTTGGAACATATGGTTGTAGTGCGCATACTCAGGTGTTATCTCAGTAATGCCATCTTCAGGATAGTTAGGATTGAAGTGCAACCCCGCTACAGTCTTGAGGTCCTTATCTACGGAAATCATTATACCCTCCTCAGAGAGCAAGCCGAGTAAGTCATCAGCCTCTAAGGTATCAACCACCTTAGAATCATAGGTCTTCATCGCCCACTCCTTCAGAGGGGAGAGGACTATAGGTTTGCGATTCTTCTTACGGTTAGCCTTATACTCAGGGTATATAGTGTTCCTCCAATTATTAGAACCTGAGAAGCAGAGTAAGATAGGGAAGTCATCAGGGAACTCTGCCCTGATAGCCTCTATCTCCTGCTCAAAGATTTCCTTAGCTGTACCAAGGTCTGAGTGGAGTGTCCATAAGTCATCATCCCATTCAGTCTCTATCTCAGAGGCGAACGAGGCTTTATAGAGAGGCACGTCGGCATCTATAAGTAAAAGTGGTAGGTCTTCTGTCATTGTTTCTTGTCCTTATTATAGTGGTGATGTGGGGGTTATCAAGTAGAATCTTAGGTTTATTTTCTAGCACTCAACATCGCTCATACGACGTTGGAACTCTTGGTCTTCAATATACACATGGTAAGCCTTATGCATACTATCTACAACCTCCTTCAATTCATCTACGTTTATGATTGCATCGCCTTCAGCGTTCTTAACGATGACATCTCCGTCGGGGTAGAGGGTGAACTGCACCTCGTCGAATTGGTTAGGGTCAGATGGGTAACAGAAGTTTTCAGTCTCTATTGTTTTGATTGGTTTCATTTTGTTTATTAGTTAGTGTAAACCCATATAGGAGTATTCTCTCCTACATAAGCGTGGATGGTATTAAACTCTAGGAACTCTAACGCTTCCTCATAGTCCATCCCATCCCTATCGTGAAGAACTTGTATAGCTTTATCTACAGAGTAGACAGCGATGTTATCTTTAGTTATACCAAGCATCGCCTTATCAAACCCGTTTGCAATTAAAAGTTCTTCTTCCATTAGTGAGTCTCAGCCCAATTGTTTCCTAGTTTATACTCACCGTCCATCGGACAATGAATGTTGAATTGTTTCCCTGCGTGTATCATTGCTGACACCGCAAGCTGTCCGACTCGTTCAGCTTGGTCTTCTCTGACCTCTAGCTGTACTTCGTCGTGGACATGGAGTACTAGCTTAGCATCTAATCCCTCCGTGTCAATAGCTTCCATTAGATTAACTGTAGCTTGCTTCATAAGGATTGCTCCTGTTGATTGCATCAGCAGGTTCAGAGCTGAGTGTTCAGAGCGTACAGGTAGCTTCCTGCCATCTAAACCTCGCAACCACCCACGCTTCTTAGCCACGCCCTTCACCTCTTTGATGAGGTTGTTAAGGGCAGGCAGAGCCCTTAGAAATCTACCTCGCAAGGCACGTCCTGCTCCCTCACCACGCTCTACTATCTCACCTATCTTTGCATTACCTGCCCCATATAGGAAGGCGTAGATGAAAGTCTTAGCTTGGTCACGGGTATCTAAACCTGCCGCCCATTGGTTGAGAGTATGGATGTCACCTGATAGTATCTCATTGACATACTCACCCTCATCCCAATCATACATATAGTGAGCGAGGCATCGTAACTCTAAGCCGCTCATATCTGCACCCACCATCTTGTAACCTTTCGGTACATCGAAGACAGACCGACAGGCTTCTCCGAACTCAACACGCACCGCAGGTACTTGACTCATGTTAGGCGTGTTGTGAGTACACCTACCTGATAGCGCACCGTTGTGGTTAATACGTCCGTGCATACGTCCCCCTTTCTCTAGCTTCAACCATGCGTTATCTCCCTCAGCTATCTGACCTATGCGCTTGCATAGCATCATGTATCTAGCGATGAGGATAGCTTCGGGGTAATCTAAACCATTGAGTATTTCCTCGTCCACGCGGGGCTTACCTGTTGGGGAGTACTCTGTAGGTATCCACTTATGCTTCTTTATGAAAGCTTCAGCTATCTGCTGTCGGCTATTAGGATTAAAATGTTTCTCCTTAGTCTTCAGAGGTCCTGCTGTTAGAGCCTGTCTGATGTTGTAAGGGGCTTCGCTCTTAATCCTATACTTGTTTCCCTCAGCGTCAAGCCAATAAGCTACCGTCTTAGTCTCAATAGTCTCAGGAGGAAACACCTTTGCAATTTCCTTTAAGACCTTATCCTTCTCACCTAAGAGTGTGCCGTAAAGAGAGGCACAGGATTCTGTATTGAAACCTACCCCGTTGCGTTCCATCTGCGCTAACGCAGTAGCAAACTTATGCTCTAGGTCTAGACTACGCTTGGTCATCTCCTCCCCCTCTAGCTTGTGGGCTAGGTGAAGAGTGACGATGGTATCTTGTATACAATACTCGCCCATCTCTAGGGAGTACTCCGTCCAATCAGTATCCTCATGGCTGAACTCTCCCTTCAGAGAGCCGAGCCTATAGCCCCAAGCCTTGAGGGAGTGAGAGCCACGATACTTCTTAGGTATCCTCTCAGCCATGTAGTCTGTATCCATCAGGTTAGGGAAAGCCATACGACTCATCACTAAGGTATCTCGCACCCTAGCCTGTGTCTTCCAATTAGGATACAGCTTCTTTATCACAGGGATGTCAAAGCCTATGATGTTATGCCCTACAATAGTCTCTGCATTAGAGAGGTGGTGTAGTGCCATAGGTATGTCATCCTGTGCGAATAAGGAAGAGTCTCCGTTCGGTGTTGTTAGTGAGATGCAATGTATCTTAGTACACTCATCTAGTAATCCATCAGTCTCCATGTCGAAGATGAAGGTATCTTTTGTTTGTTCTTTTAATTGTCCCATTGTTTCTATTAGGTCAGGTCTTGGTTGTTTGTAATCCATGAGGTCCATCTTAAAATTAGGACGAAACCTCTTATGAGTATCGCGGAGCATTAGGGTTATGTTCATCGTGCGTAAGCCGCCTTCTCTTTATTGATGAGGGATACCGAAGCTGTCTCCTTCAGTCTCCCTGTTTCTTTGTTGTACTTAAGGGTGCAGTTTATCCCTGTCTCCCCTGAGTATCTGTTCTTCAGTACCCTAACGGTAGTTACGTCAGCCTCATCTTCAGACTGTTGGTCACGTTCAAAGCCTATAACTAAGTCACTGAGTTGCCCAAGGCTTGCGCTTCCCCTAAGTTGAGCCAAGCTAGTCTTCGCTCCTTCTTCGTGCGCCTTACCTTCGGGTCGTTTGAGATGCGACACGAGGATGAGAGCTATGCCTAGTTCCTCTACAAGAGAGCGGAGCTTGGTCATTATGTTGTCAATGCGCCTACGCTCATCACCATCTTCATACCCTGATACCATGATAGATATGTGGTCAAGGAATACATACTCTACGTCGAGAGCCTTCACCATGTATCTTATCTTACCTAGTAGGTGGTCGGAGTCCATCGAACCGAAGTGGTCATACAGTACACAGTTACCTGTACCCATCGTAGCTTGGAATGCCTCGTGTAATCTCTCCATCCCTACATCAGTACCATGTATATGAATAGGTAGGTTGAGTGAGATACCCATAATGCCCTTAGCAGTACGCGCCACGCTCTCTTCGAGTGCGATGTAGCCTACCTTCTTGTCATTGATTATCAGGTGGTGTGCTACCTCTCGGCAGATGCTAGACTTGCCGATGCCTGTGCCTGATGTGAGCGTGACTAACTCACCCTTGCGGATGCCGTAAGTCTTATCGTTCAACCCTGCCCATGGATACGGGAAGGATTCTGAATCGTCCACCTCTGACACCTGTTCCCATAGGTCTTCACCTAAGACAACACCATCAGGTCTGAAAGGTTTAGCACCCCATTGGGCTGACACTAGCTCACTACCTCGACCTGCCACTAACATCTCGTTAGCGTCCTTCAAGGGTAGCGTAGCTATCTTAGCCTTACCTACTGAGAGCATAAGGCTACACTTCTCCGCCGCCTCGCGTCCTGCTTGGTCGTTATCAAACATGAACACTACAGACTCGAATGTCTCTAGCCACTCAAGGCTACGAGCCACAGCTTTATGCGCACCCTGCGCACCGTTAGGCACGGAGACTACAGCCCACTTGTTGCCTGTCTGTTGGCTGACTGATAGAGCATCTATCTCTCCCTCAGTTACGGTGACCATCTTGCCACCACCTCGCCATAGGTGTTCACCATACAGCCCCATCTTCTTGGAGTTGCCTAGTATCTGAAAGGATTTGTCAGGCATCCGTAGCTTCTGTGCTATCGGTACACCTGCATCGTTGCGGTACGTCGCTACCTGCATAGGCTTACCATGATGTAGTGTTACACCATAGTCCCATTTCTTACAGGTCTCTTCGTTTAGCCCACGGTTAGGTATGGCTTGGTATTCTCTGTCTATTAAAGACTTAGAGACTTCGGGTTGCTTCTCAGAAGCTACTCCTGATTCTTGCTCGTGGTAACTACAGCTAAAGCAGTAGCCATGCCCGTCATCATATCTTGCAAGAGCGTCTGAGGATTCGCAACTTGGGCAGGCTTCATGTCCTGTAAAGTTACTGTCTGAATCAAGACGTGAGTTGTTGGTGTTGTTGTTGTCCATCGTTTTGTTTCTATTGATGCTATGATTCTCTTATCGTCCTCGATTACCCCGTGCGTTTGAAGCGCATCCCATAGAGCCTTGTTGTAATTGTCAAGGTCAGGGTTAGGGTAGTCGAGTTTCGTAGTCTTCGGTCGTTGCACTTCAAAGAGTTGTGCAATGAGTAGAGAACTATTAAGAGGTAAAATACCTTCAGCCTTTGCTTCCTTGATTACTTGCGCTATGGTTACATGGATGTTCTTTCGATACTCCGTGTATTTCTTACCATAATAAACCCCCCATTTACTGACTCGGGGTCTACTCGCAGGCACAGGGTTTTGTTTAAGCTGAAGGTATAACATGATTATAGTTTATCCTCCTGAAAGTCTTTCCAAGATTCAAATCGTTCTTCAGGGGTGAGTAAAGACATCGCTTCCACCCACTTGTAGTAGCCCCAATGATGGTCTCTCATCTTTGGTTCTTTATCCTTTAGCCTTTCATCGTACTCTTCACGAGTTTCTTTGACAGGCATAGGTTTCCACTCAGGATTGGAAGCCCATTCACGAGCTTCCTTCTCTTCCATATCTTCGGGAAAAAACATAATTAGAAGTTAAAGCTGTCGCCTCCTTCGACTTCGCTAAAACTCTCAGCACCCGCAGGTACTACCGTCTTAGCTGTGCCTTCTTCTACAACATCGAAGGCATCTGCTGATGCTTCTTCGCCGTAATAGTTAGCGTCTATAATCTGAGCCGACACGATTTCAAACGTCACTCCGACCTTCGGGTTACCGTAAGGTTTCATGCCGATTGACATCCTTAGCTTTGTTCCTTTACCTAGCGAACCTTCAGGTGTGAAGGGCTGTAGGTCAGCACCAAACAGCACAGGTGGTTTGTTCTCCCACGTTGAGCCATCCTTTCTGATACCACTAGCTTTACGCTTGCACTTAAAGACGAGCTTACCTGTTTTGTTTCCTTCCTCATCGACGTGTTCTTTAATCGGTAGAGGGTTTGTTGCTTTGGAAGCACCGAAGTGTTCGCGTGTCTCTGTGTAAAAAGCCTCAGCATCTGCAACAAAAGATTCTGCATCTGCCTTATCCACGAGTAAGTCACAGTACCACTGAGGGTCGAACTTTGTATCGGGTGCTTCGTTTAAGGCACACCATGATGATGTACCAATTGGGGTTGTAATTTTTTTGGTCTTTACCATTTTATTTCCTGCCTCATTCTAGTGAAAGAAGTATAAGGACTTTGTTAGTTGGTTAATGTCTAATGTTCCTGTTGAAAGAAACGGAAGACGTTCGTTGTGGGTATCAGGATATGATTGCCTGATGTCCCTGTCAAATGAAATCTGAAGATTATTTTGAAAAGTATCAATCACTACTTCTCGCAACCCCTCAGCTAGGGCAGGACAATCACTCGCATGTGTTGCGAATGAGTCATGCACCATGGCTAGTGAGTTGATACCCTTAGATTTCATAAGGTTAGTTGTCGTGAGCATGATGCTCGCGTCAAGTGAGTGGATGTAGTTAGGCACGATACCCTTGAGGTTGTTACGCCTTGAGAGTTTATCGAGAGGGTCACGGTAGTGCGCTTCCTTCCTTATGTTCGAGCCTATTGCTGTGACTACACGACGGCGCACCGTCTGTTTATATCCTTGATGCACAGTCATACCTATCGGTGTTGTCCATGATATAACATTGTCTGCATATAAGGCGGGGCGTATCGTGTCCTTCAACCAAGACATTAACTCTAATGCTCTCGGCATAAGCTCAGCGATTACACCCCATGTTACCGATGCTAATATCTTACTGTATGTACGCAACTGTTTCTGCATACTCTGTGGTGTTTCCCCCTCTATGAACCGAGTGTATAGAGTATCTTGGAATAATTGAATCATCGTATAGTACGATGCCCCGTAAGGTACTGACATCACAGCCCGCTTCATTAAGGCACGGTCAATGCCATACCTCAACAGTCTCAGGTTCTGCTTGTTTGGGTCAGCCTTCAGCCTCCTTGTCACCTCGTCTGCTACCTCTTGGTATATATCAGCAGGACTACCTAACGGTGTGCAGTTAGTAGCCTCGCCTATGTCCTCATCGCGTATCATTAAAGACATAAGCTGTAGCCCGTTATTACTTCCGTCCATCGCACAAGGTATGTGTGATAAGAAGTTAGGATTCTCTAGCCACTCAGCAAACTCGAAGCACCACGCTAGGAATTGGAAAGGCTTATCTGCCTCAGCCCAATGCAGGTAGTCTAATGGGTTGGTCGCGTTCTTCTTTAACGACTCTTGCATCCCTAGCATCTTATCTACCCGACGCTTGTAAGAACCCTTGATGCCCCATAGGTTTGCGCCGTGTATCAAGAACCACTTGCTACCTTCACCTTGAAAGGTCTTACCCTCTACGAAGTGAAGCAATCCCTTAGCGATGTCATCACCTTGAGGATTGAATACCTTCGGTATCGGGTAGGCTCTACCTCTAAAGTCTAAGCTATGTGGGAAGTATATTGCACTTTCCCCTGAAAATTTTTCAGCAGTTTTTATACACTCATTTAGCCTGAACCTCCGACCTACATTTAGGTTGTTGGTTGCTCGTACTCTCTGAAGATTTCGGAAGTAATACCCCCTCTCCTTGTCTGTGAAGTCAGCACTAAACACAGGCTCTGCTAGGAAGTCGCAATTAGGCAAGCCTGCGATGGTGGATTGTTCTTTCCACAGTTGCTTCATCACGTCAAGAACCTTAGTGTTCACCGCCCAAGCCGTTGATTGTAGTGCGTTCACCCCATCGAATACGGCGGGGCAGTCATCGTAAGTCAGGTCGTCATAGTGGTTACCTTCCTTCGCGTTAATGAAACCCTTAGTCTGAAACTCCCTAAGTGTGTAGCCTCCTGTGAAGTTGTCCACCCAATCATTAGGTGGTACAACCATTGGCTCATATAACATACCTCGTGTTGCATCTCTCTTGTAACTTTCCTCTAGCCACTCCTTCATGTCGGGCGTGGGTGCAACAAGACCGATGCGTTTACCGTTCAACACCCGATGGTACAGGACAATCATTCCTGTATGTTTCTGCATCAACATCAAGGCTGTCATACCTATAGAGATTAAGTCTCCTTTATCCCACCAACGATTGATAATGCCTGCTCGTCGAGCTTCCCGAAGTATTATCTGTTCCGTGTTTCTATCATTCTCGTGTTTGTTCTCTATCACCTTAGTGCGGAACAGGTCGATGTGATTCTCCTTGAACTTCTGTAGTTGATACTCTTGCTGTATCGCTCTACCTATAGCACCTGCGAGTGCCGTGCGCTTACGCTTACGACTAATGCCATCGAGTACCGCCCTTGCTATCACCGTGGCTGTAAGCTCAGGCGTAAGCAGTCTGAAGAAAGGCTTAACTTTCTTACCTACCCCTGCACCCTCACCGTCAAGCCAATCAACGATACCTAAAGACAGAGGTACGATTGCTCTTGATAGCGCGATGCTACCTGTTGCAGTCGTAGTCTCTTGCTCTTTAGCTACACGTTTAGCGTTGCGCTTCGTGCGTCGAGAAGCACCCGCGATGAGTGCTTCCCGTTCTTGTTCATGTTGCTTAGACATTTGATGTGTTCCAAACGTATGCAATCTCTGTGCGCATCATACGTCCTAACGTCGATAGCTGTACTAGCTTGCGACGCTTATCCGCAGGGTCGATGACACATTGAATTAAACCTGCACACTCACCGCCTCGTGGGTGGTCATCATCTGAACCTAGCAATCGTAGGTATCGTATGATTGAGCCGTGGCTAACACCCACCATATCCATCAGCTCTTTCACAAGCAAAGGGTTAGGGTCGTGTTCCATAACGTGCAGTAGTAGCGAGACACCTTGAGTCTCCAAGTCTCCACCTGCATACCGACGTATGATGTCGAAGGTCTTAGTTAGATTCTGCATCATTACTCTGCCCCCATGATTGCTACCACACGGTCAGCGTAAGCCTTAGTGTGTTTACGTTTCATGCCATTCCATCCACCGTGGTGGATACGAGCAAGGCTGTGCCAATCCTCGTTATGCCACGCCTTATTAGCGTACCGTCGCATATAACTTTCAATCACAACACGCCCCACACTAGGCAACATACAGTCTGCAAAGTCTAAGTCTAGATTGGCAAACTCCACAGCATCTTGGAAGTATGCTTCAGTTATCTGATACCGCCCCTGCTCACCATGTGAACCCCAAGCCATGTCGTCATTGTTGCTCTCGACTACGCCGATTGCATTGTAGAAGTCATCAAGCGTAGGCTTGTGTCCTGTTTCATTATGGTAACTCATCCAAATCGTCAGCGTTACCATGCACAATAGTATAAACATTGCGCCTGTAAATTCTTGTTTCTTATCCATTTTTAATCTCCCTGTTTGGGTGGTTTAGTAGGTATGGCTACCTTCTTTAAGTTTGTTTGTATCGAGCCATCAAGTTTTGCAACCGATAGCCAATGCTTGTGGCATAAGTGAAACGTGCCATCGTTACGGTCAGCAACAGAGATGTAATCTCCCTGTTGCCGACAGCGTTTCCATGAGCAGGTTACGATGCGTTCTCCTGTCGTGCTAAGACTCTATTGTATAGCTCGACGGGTGTTACCCCACAAAGCTCTACAATAGCAACATCGCACATACCGTCTTTCAATAGGCGAGACATTACTACATCTTTTGGCATCGTATCCTCAGCCATCGCTGTGATAAACTCGCACCACATCTGTAGCAATGTATCCTTGTCTATGTTGAAGGTGTTAGTCATTACGCCACCTCCGTTGGTTCGTCGTAGCTGACAGACTCCTCGATAAACTCCTCCTCATCATACTCCCAATGAGTATCATAGTATAAAAAGCTATCGCCGTTAATATCTTTATGCTCAGCGATTAACCTTATCTGTTCCTCAGCACCTAATTCTTCGATGCGTTCAGCTTCAGCCATGCACTCAGCCTCTGTTCCCTCGATGGTCACGGTTTCCTGCATAGTCCAATGAACCACGCGCTCGACGTTGATTGTTATTTCTAACTCTTGTTTTGTTTCTGACATTTTAATCTCCTGTCTTTCGACGGTTAGAGTAAGAGAGTGTCGCTCTCGTAGTTTGTTTGTAGTATCTTAACATATCCTTAGAGTATGTCAAGAAGTTTCTTTAAGAAAAGATAAAAAAGATTTACTAAATAGTTCTTGATTATCTTCAAGGCATCTTTACGATGGGGTTCGTGGTGGCTTTTACCAAGAGGGAAGAAGGGTAAGTGAAAGACCTACCCTTCGGTTCTCTTTAGTTAAGACCTCCCTTACCTAGCACCACCTCTGTGTATTGTGAATACTTAGTGGTCGTAATCTCTACCACTCTGAGGAAAGAGTTATTTATGTTTAGTTCCTCTGAGTTTAGCAACTCAAGAAGGTCTGCTAGTATCTGTGTCTCTGACTCACCACTAGATAGTGGCTTCCAAGTAGTGATGCCACCCTCTACATCGTCGTAGTCATAGACTTCTAAGCGATACATTGTTCCTATGGTTCGTGCCATTACGCCACCTCCAATGCTTTGTAGGCTTTACGTCCTTCGCTCTCAGCTTCGTTGATAGCTATCGCCATCATACTTGCCGACCTGTAAGTAGCTCGTAAGGCTTCCCCTTCTGCACCTGTGAAGATTAACATCACACCTGCAAGCACCTCTTGGAATCGCTCGACTCCTTCGATGTCCATCTTACGGTCACCCCAACCACACGCAAACTCCTCAGCCATAACTTTGTCTAGGTAGCTTATGCTTCTCGTGTAAGTATCGGGTTCGTAAGCCATCTCGACCCACACTATCCTATCTCTACCCTCGAATCCGTGTTCCGTGTTCAGCTTATTAACCTTAGTCTCAAGTGGTTGTTTGAGTTTTGTGTATTCTTTCGATACTTTCTCGAAGTCCTCCCAAGTATGGTCGCAGTTCTGCTTAACATACTCAGCTAAGTAGTCCGACTCCTTCTTTACTTCGGCTTTCTTCGCATCATCGCGTTCAGCCTTCGCCTTCGCTATGTCTTGTAGCTTGTCTGCTCTAACCAAGAAAGCTCGTAGCTTCTTCGGTGTTGCATAGTCCGTGCATCGTATGAGTTTATCATCACACTTTAGTGTAAGGGAAGTTATATAGCTTCGCCAAGCTTCGGGGTCAGCGACGCAGTAGCTTTGAGTTATTTTAGCATACCCTTCCTTTGAGAAGCGTCGGTAGTACTTATGGTTGCCGTCGGTATCGCGTTCATCGTCGTTGGGTGTAGTCCAACCGTCTGCTACTAGCGTATCGTGAATGGAAGTAGCTATCGCTTCTATCCTTATTGTTTCTGATTGTGTCATTTGTTTAATCTCCTGCCTTACGGCGGTTAGTGAATAGGAAGTTACGTTCTCCCTTAAAGTGTGAGAGCTAAGCTTAGCCTAGCCCTCGTTGTTTGTCAAGACATTTATCTTGAAAGTTTTGTGTGAATTATAATGCCCCCTCTTTCAGTAGGTTCAAGTGTATCTCTACTACTTGGTCGATGGTGTAGTCTGTACAGTACTTACCTTTACCTCGACCACAATCGTAGTGGTATACTATACCTCTAGATACTAGCTTCTCCATGCGACGCTTCGCCTTAGCCCATGAGTTAGGCTTGTAGAATTTAGATTGACAGAATCCTATTCGTATCAATTGTTCCTCGTGTTCTGCGTTGTACTTTCGTGGCATTACGCTACCCCCTCAAACATTCTAGATATTACCTTACCGTTATTATCTAAACCGTCAAACTTTTGGGTTAGCCCTAAGCGGTTTAAGTAAACCCATACCCCTACTTCTGTTAGGTATTGGTGCGCCCCTTGACGTATCCTAAACGACATCTCCGTTAGCTTGTTAAGCCTGTTAGTTGTCGTAGGTGTATGCCACCCGCAGTTAGATACATATGTGCTATCTACTCGGTATTCTACTATCATGTTGTCGTGATACTCGACGTAAAAGGAATTATCAATCCAATCCCTATATAGGTAGGTGTTGTGTCCTAGTTTAGCGCGGTCGCGGTTACCTATGAAGGCTTTCGCTGATGCGTAGTCCGTTACATTTTCTAATGTTAAGTTACTCATTTTATTGTTGTATGTTGTATAGCCTTACCGTGCCTTAGTGTTAAGTGTTGAGGGCTTAGTATAAACTAGCCCCCTTTAGTTGTCAAGATATATATCTTGTTTATTTTTTTTATGCTTCCCCCTCCATCGCTCTATTAAACTCGCCCACCTCTGCTAGATAATCCTGAAGTGGTGTACGCTTAGCGACCTCCTCCTTTGCGTCATCTATTAAACAGTTCAGCGCGTGTTCTGCGCTATGGTCTAGCTCGTCAAGGTCTCGCACCTTACCTAGCTCATCATAGAGGTTAATATCCACCACGTCTCCGCTATCGTCTAGCTCGAAGGATACGCTATGATAGTCGTATAACCCATGACAAGGAAACTGTTCCTTAAAGGTGTCAAACTCTGAGCGTCCGACATAATATTTTCCTACTTTATAGGGGCAATCCATTACAGAACCCCCAAATCTTCAGCTAGTGCCTCTAGTTCTTCAGCGACAAACACGGGGTCTCCCGTCATGTTGTCGCGGATAAACTCCGTGATGCGCGGGTCGCTATGCACTACTTCCGAGAAGTCTGCGCAGGTGTTACCCTCGAATATCGAGGCGATTAAGTTAATGTTATTCATGTGTACCTCCTGAGTACTTGGTTAATTGTGGAAGGCTTAACGTTTTCACGGCGCGGTTGCCTATCTTCCGCGCGACAATCGGGGCGGTGTTTGGTCTTTAGACCCTACTGCACTACCCCTTAATTGTTTCTATTTTCACAATTTGATATACCGCTAGAATCAACGCTTGCCGAGAGCGTCCGTCCTTAGCGGTTAGCTTTATGGTACACGGCATAGACCGAATCTCTGTACTAGGACTTAATCAGTCCTAAGGGTCCTAGCGCTATCGCTTCCCTCTACCCTAACCTTTGGGGTCTGCTTGGTTTACCATGATTTTGTTCTTTATCCTTAGTCCGTTTTAGCCTGCCGTCCTGCACGGAGTATCAGAGGTTCATTCGATATTTTTAGCGGTTCGGCTCTAGCCTACCTCTTGCTAATGGGGTTCTCGCAAAAGCTTGCCCTATCGAGGAACATGATATTTTACTTTAACGTTTTCAGTTACAGCTTAGTTTCACTTATTCCTAGCGTCTCGTTCTTCCTAATTGTTAATGAGCTTCTGTCTTTCTCTTGCCCCTATCCTATCCCCGCCCTCTTGCTTTGTCAAGGGTATTTAGTTAAAACTTTTTAGGGGTCTAGCGTATGGCAGGGTCGGTTTTATCCGAATGCCTAGTGGCTAGTCCGTCCTAGATGTTTCACGTGGAACACTTGACTTAGCAGGGCGAGAATTTGAAAGAGCTATGAGGTTGGGTTATCCCTTTCTCATACCCCTATTCTATCATGACTTGTCAAGAGTGCAACCCCTAAAATCAAGGTATTTTAAATAGGGCATTATAATTCCAAATAGCTAGAAATAGTGCATTATAAGTGCATAGCCTATCTCGCACACAATCGAGTACAGGGCAGTCGTAAGTACAGTCAGACAAAGGACTTAGGACGATTGACGTAAGTCTAGTGTTTACAAGGGGTTAGGACTGAATCTGCGTTCGTCCTTAATGTGGGTACTCAGTAGGGTTACGCGTCAAGGCTCTTAGAACGGCTCTAAATGCCCTTAGAGCGCAAGCGTAACCCTAGTGCCTGTAACGACTTAGGACGGCTAAAACAGAGGACGCAGGAGGGCAGGGCAGGCTACTGTTGAGACTCAATCTCATTAAGAGTCGAGACAATGACTGTTGAGACCTAGTCTCATTAAGACACCCCCGCCTGCCTGCCTGTACTCTTGAGACTCAATCTCATTAAGGCAAGAGCCGTGTTGTTGCGACAGAGTCTCAACAAGACCCTGCGGGGCTACCCCTATGGGGGGAACGGCGCGTTCCATCCATATATATACCCGCTCACATTTTTCTGCAATTTTTGGCGGTCACTCCATACCCTTTAGGAAAACAAAACAAACCCGATGGGAACCCACTAGCTCCAAGGTATTTCCCTGTGAGCGAGGCGGGGAGCGAGAATAACTCTCAGCTCATGGAGGGACTTATAATGCCCAATAGATTCTGTGAAACGAAGTATATTTCCTCATAATCACATTACCTTTTTACTTTTTCTTTAGGGGAGGTGGTGGGAGGATTACTCTAAGGTACTATAGAGTACCTACTACCTACTTCCTTTTCTCCCCTAACAGGGAACTAAGGGGCTGTAGTGACTCTCTATTATACTTAGAGAACTCTGTCTACCGCGCATATGGTCTAGCGTACCACACTTTTTTGTCTTCTCTAGAGGAAGGGAAGAAATATTTTTCTTACATCCATGAGGACTTGTTATTGGTATATCCAACAGCATTCTCCATGAACTTATCTAGCTCTATCTGTAGTCTTTCAGCCTTATCTTCCTGCATACGCTCTTCTACGTCTTGCCCTACAGCTTCTACCCAATAGTGAGCTGCCATAGACATAACTTCTAACCTGTCGTCGTGAGCTAATGCTCCTCTAGCTGTGGTTATTCTTGTGAGTTGGTGGAAGAGCCTATACTGAGGAGCTTTCTCAGGAGGTAGGTGCCTAGTAGAGCTATAATCATTCTCGATTACTTCAGGAGATATAACGATTCTGTGTTGATTTAATAGAGGTTCTAAGGTCTCAATGATTCGCCGCTCCTTCTGAGTGGAGTGTCGTACCTCAGAGAGGGTGACAGGGTATATCTTCTTAAGGTATGGTGTGAGTAGTTCATTGAACATACCATCGCCGAAGTTAGATTCCACCTGTATCTCTTTGACCTTGTACTTCTTCGCTAGTTCTGCTAGAGCAGTCAGGGTTTCCGTAGAGTATCCCCCCGCTACCCCTGAGCATTCGTGGACATACAGGAAACCGTTGAGCATCGACATGATACAGTAACCTGTTTCGTCACTACCACGACCTGAAGGGTCGATGGTCATTACAGTACCACGGTATGGTATAAAGTCACCATCAACAGCGAGGGGTCTATAGAAGTAGTCCCCGCTAAAACCGACAGATGGTAGGTCCTTTATGACCCTCTCAGCACTATTGGAGTGTATGACACGCTCAGGTGCTACCTCAAGGTCTATCTCCATAACAATGAAGTCCTGTAGCTTGAGAGGATACCTATTAGCATCCGACAAGCTAGGGTCAAGCATGAATTGCAACGCAAAGCCTGAACGACCATAGGATAGCTCACGTTCCACTAGGTCATCCTCATCGAAACGCTTAGGGTCTACAGGTTCCCCCTCTAATGACGGGTCCTCTGTAATCTTATCGAGGATATAAGGGGCTAAGTGAGAACCGTATGCGGCTACTTTGTCGCTTTTGGGATATCTTCCTGTCCACACACGAGGTATGTAACCCCTAGCAGGTAAGACTTTGTATAAAGACATCTCTGTTTGGTACGTCCCTAGATACCTTACCTGTCCATTAGGCTTGAGAATGGAGTCAAATTCCTTCACGAGGTTACCTAACTTGTCCCTCATGCCCTGAGTTTCGCTATTATTTAGGGACTCCACGTCGTCTGCCACAATCAGGTCCGCACGAGAACCTGTTAGCTGTCCTGTGATTCCGACCGCCTTCACAGAGGGGGCGTGTGCCGCAGGGGCAGGACCAACATCGAAGGCTATCTTGGAATCTCTCTGCTCAGGTCTAGCCTTCAGATGCTCCAATATTGGCATCTCATTGATTAGACGTTGAGTGAAGGTAGAGAAGTCATCCGAGCGGTTCTTAGATGCTGACACCACTAGGATGTTTAGAGATGGGTCTAGTAACAGCCGCCAACAGACGTAGGCAGAGGTTAGGTATGACTTACCTACACCGCGGTACGCAAGAATGATTTGTCTTCGGGGTCCGTCCTGTAGATATTCAGATATATCATACTGTACAGGCGTAGGCTCGGGGAGACCTAAATGCTCCCATGCCATGTATACGAAATTCCTAAAGTCCCTCAGCTCTTTAGGGATTTCCATTATGCTTCTTTAGCTTCTGTGAAGGGAAGAGCCTTAACTAAGTTTAGCATAGGTTTACTCTCTTCCACTACTACAGTCACATCGTTATCCTTCAAGAACTTAACAGCTACAGAGATTTCAGCCGACGTTGCTTCGCCTGAAGCAATGCGGTCTAAAAGCTCGGAGGCTACGTCTACATGAAGTTTTTCTAAAAGGGACTTGATATCGGGGTTACTCATAGTTATAATGTGCGAACTACACCCCTGTAGTATACCACAACTCAATCGAATCTCTATGGGTATTACCCCCGAACAATTCAACAAAAATGTCGAAGACATGAGAGTTGAAATGAAACGTCTAAAATCTGAGGTACGCAAGGCGTATAATAAGTTATCTAAACAGCAGTCTACAGAGGCTTTGATTCAGGAAGCCGTAGACGATGCTCTCGCAGGCATTAAGCTGTACCCTGCCCCGACCCTACGAAAAGAGAAAAAGACCAAGAGAAGCCCTAGGAACGCTCCTGAAGCGTGGCTGTGTCTCTCGGATTGGCAGGTAGGGAAGGTGACAGAGACCTATAACTCCAAGATAGCGGCTAGACGTATCCATCAGCTAACCAATCAGGCGGCTGAACTACTCCGTAAAGAGAAGCCCAAGGTCCTACATATCGTCCTGCAGGGTGATATGGTAGAAGGTGAGGCTATCTTCGCGGGGCAGCCCTTCGAGATTGACGATGACCTATGGACACAATCAGTCAAGTCAGTACCCAAGCTAATTACTCATGTCATTACCAAACTATCCCCTCTCGTCCCTAAAATTAAAGTGGCAGCAGTTCATGGAAACCACGGTCGTTCAGGCTTTAAGGGAGGAGGACATAGCAGAAAGACAAATTGGGATTTGGTATCTTACAATACTGCCAAACTTATGTGTCAGGTTGCGGGGGTTAAGAATATGTCTTGGGACATTTCTGAAACGTGGTACGTTAAGCAGAAAGTAGCAGGAAACGGCATCCTATGCGTGCATGGGGACCAAGTTGGGGGTGGAAACCCCTTCAACGTGAATGCAATATTCAAGAAAGCTATGGGGTGGGCGCATAATATAGAGGATTGGAAGTTCCTTAGCGTTGGACACCACCACACTCACGCATCAGGAGAACTAAATCGTGATGTATACTTCTTCCTAAGCGGTAGCCCTGAGTCAGGGAACGAGTTTGCTAGAGAAAGATTAGCTCAAGGAGGACTAGCAATGCAGCGAATGTGCTTCTTCGACCGTAAAGGACTAATTTCAGAGCATTTATTGAAGATGAACTAATGGATAAAGAGTCTTTTCCTAATATAACTAAAAAACAAGTCGAGGCACTTGTTGAACTAATCCCAAAAGAATTACCCTCTCTACTAGATACTGACAGAGAGATATGGTATAATGTCGGAAGGCAGTCTGTGGTAGACCTCTTCCTTGAGATATACCGTATTCAGAACGAGTCTATTCTAGATAAATAACTATGTCAGCTTTTTCAACTTATATTAAAGATTTCGGCACAAAGAATGCCGCTACTATCCTTTGGTTTACCTTAGGCTTACTACTTGGGGCGTTTGTACTCTAATGTGTATGGGTAGCGCACCAAAGATGCCTGAGATTCCTGAGGCTCCACCTGCTCCTGAGCCACCTGAACCGCTTGCCCGTAAGGTAGAAAACCCTGAAGCGGCAGGTTCAGATGAGTTTGGAAGACGTAGGCGAGGTAAAGGTTCTCTAGTTATCCCACGCAGGGGATTAAGTATACCTAGCTAATGCCTGAAGCAGACGTAGTAACCGCACAGGTATGGTATGAGAAGCAGCAGGGTAACCGTGCGCCATACTTAGACCGAGCGCGAGAGGCTTCAAAGCTAACCATCCCAACGCTTGTAACAGCAGAGGGAGATGTGTCAAGTCAAAAGCTTAAGACCCCTTATCAGAGCGTAGGCGCGAGGGGTGTTAATAACCTCAGCTCCGCGCTACTGATGAGCTTACTTCCACCTAACGCTCCCTTCTTCCGTCTAGCACTAGATGAGAAAGCGAAGGCAGAGATGGAAGGTGTTGAACAGGTAAAGACTGAAGTAGCCACCGCACTCTCTGAGATGGAACGTAATATCCATAAAGAGATTGAGGGTAATAACTTCCGAGTAGGATTGTTTGAAGCCCTGAAGCACCTGATTGTTTCAGGTAACGTACTACTCCAAGTACCTAAGGAAGGACACATGAGAGTGTTCCACTTAGACCGTTTCGTGATTACACGAGACCCGATGGGAAATGTCGAGCGTATCGTAATTAAAGAAGATATAGCTAAAGACCAAGTACCCGAAGATGCCAAGCCATCAGAAACACCCTCAGACGTTGATACTGTCAGCCTGTATACCTCCATAACTACCATTGATTCTAAAACTGTTGAAGTGTATCAAGAGATTGGCGGCATCCGTTTGGGGGGTTCTGAAGGCACTTACCCTAAAGATAAGAACCCATTCTTGGCTCTGCGCCTTAACCGCATTGATGGTGAGGATTATGGTCGTGGTTATGTCGAGGAATACTTAGGAGACTTAGAGTCTCTTGAAGGATTGACTCAAGCTATTGTTGAAGGCTCAGCCGCGTCAGCTAAGTTACTATTCTTAGTAGCTCCGAACGGCACAACAAGAAAGTCTCGCATAGCCTCTGCGGCTAACGGGGCTATCATTGACGGCTCAGCAGGTGATGTATCTGTTCTACAGACACAGAAACACGCTGACTTCCGTGTAGCCTTTGAGACTATCAATCAGATTCAAGAACGCTTGAACTACGCATTCATGCTCACTGAAGCAGCTATCCGCAAGGCGGAGAGAGTAACTGCTGAGGAAGTACGTTTAGTGACGCAAGCCATCGAGCGTCAGCTCGGAGGAATCTACTCAGTTCTGTCACAAGAGTTCCAATTACCCCTAGTTAAGATTGTCATGCAACGTATGCAGTCTGCAGGACGCTTACCTAAGATGCCTAAGAATATGATTCACCCGATGGTGGTGACAGGTATCGAAGCATTAGGAAGAGGTAACGACCTCAATAAACTAGACAGCTTTGTTGCAGGTATCGGACAGATACTTGGACCTGAAGCTGTACAACAGTTTGTTAATATATCAGAGTACCTAGACCGTAGAGCGGCGGCACTTGGTATAGATACTAAGGGACTAATCAAGTCACAGGAAGAGCTACAACAAGAAGCTCAACAAGCCCAACAGCAGGCAATGATGCAGCAGTTAGGTCCTAAGGCGATGGATGCAGTTACTGACTCCGCGCAACTCCAACAACAACAACAAAACCAAGCCCCTCCACAAGAGGGCGAATAAAAACATGGGTGAAACTCAATCAGTAGAAGTTCCTTTCGAGGAAACAGGCTCTTTAAGTCCTGAACAACAAGCTAACGAAGCTCAAGCTGCCGAAGTTATTTCGGAAGTGGCTGAGACTGAAGCAGCGGCAGACCGTCCTGATTACCTTCCTGAGAAGTTCAATTCTCCTGAAGAGATGGCGGCAGCCTATAAGGAACTAGAAGGCAAGTTAGGTACTCCAACAGAGGAAGCCCCCGCGATTGAGGGGACCGTTAGTAATAATGATATGCAGTTCTACTCTGACCGCTTTGCTGAGAATGGTCAGCTAGAGGAATCAGACTATGCAGGTCTAGAAGCTAAGGGCATATCTAAAGACATGGTGGATAACTACATTGCAGGGCAGCAGGCAATGATTACCCAACACACACAGACTGTATTCAGTCAAGTCGGAGGCGAAGAGCAATACACAGCTATGACTCAATGGGCTTCCGAAACATTCTCCGCTGAAGAGGTTGCCGTGTTTGACGCGGCTGTTAATTCAGGAGATATGAACCAAACAATGAGTGCGGTAAAGGGCTTACAAGCTCGTTACAAAATGGAGAACGGCACTCAACCAAACCTAATGCAGGGTAAGACAGGCGGCTCAGGAGTTATAGCTTATTCCTCTCTAGCAGAAATGAAGAGAGACATGGCTAATCCTAAGTACGCTCAAGACTCTGCATTCCGCGAGACTGTAAAACGCAAGCTCGCAAACTCAAACATCATGTAAGTGATGTTGCAGAACTAAGTGTAAGTGTTTAGCCCTTTACGAAGGATAACTCTACAACCTAAGCAGTGTTCTATTTCTAACTAATTTTTCTTTTAACGACATAACCCACAGGAGTTTTAAATGTCATTACCACTATCACGCTTGGGTGATGCAGCAGGAGATGGGACGAATACAAACGCCCTATTCTTGAAGCAATTCTCAGGAGAAGTCATTACAGCGTTCGAAACATCGAACATAATGATGCCTCTACACACAGTCCGTACTATCTCACAAGGTAAGTCGGCACAATTCCCCGTCATCGGTACTACTAACGCGCAGTACCACACCCCTGGAAATTCTCTTATCGAGACTGACCCTGCGGGCGGCGCGTTTGACAAGTTTAAGCACAACGAGCGTCTAATCCACATTGATGATTTGCTTGTCTCAACTGCCTTTATTGACAGTTTAGATGAGGCTAAGAATCACTATGATTACCGTTCAGAGTATAGTCGCAAGATGGGCTATGCTCTATCTAAACGCGCTGACGAACATCTACTATCAGTAATTGCAGAAGCTTCCCAAGCGACAGCAACTGCTCCGCAAGCTGCGGGTGGTGGTATTGTTGAAATCGGCACACACGCTACAGGTGCAGCAGATAGTGATATTACATCAGCAGCGTTGGTTTCAGCTCTGTTCGAAGCGGCTTCAAAAATGGATATCGCAGGTATCCCTGATGAAGACCGTTATATTGTAATGAACCCTACATTATACTACAACCTAATCAGTAATGGTTCAGTAGGATTTGACATCACTACTACTGTTGCTAACTCCGACATCGGCGGCTCAGGCTTCGGTTCAGGTAAGGTTCCAATGATTGCAGGTTTTGAAATCTACAAGACTGCTCACTTACCAACTGTGGACCAAGTAGGCGGCGCAGATACAATCTATGAAGGTGCTAACAACACTTACACCACTGATGCAGCAACTGCAAAGCTTAAAGGTGTAATATTCCATAAGTCAGCCGTTGGAACTGTAAAGCTTCGTGACTTGTCAATGGAAGCTGAATACCAAATCGAGAGACAAGGTACGCTGATGGTAGCTAAGTATGCTATGGGTCACGGAATGCTCCGTCCTGAAGCTGCTTACTCACTTGTAAACGCTACTTAATACTAGCTATTATTTTTGGGGGGTATCTTTTGATGCCCCTCATTCCTACACTAAACTATGACTTTACTAAAGACAGTAATGAAAAGAGACCACGAAGGTGTTCTACGTAAGAGAGCTGAGTATTGGCGCATACCTTCAGGCATTGAGGTAGGCGAGTCCACACAGACGTATGACACAATAGACGCTAAAGCTGTATTCTTCTTCTCTAACGCTGCGTTAGAAGTGCGTATACCTTCCGTCAATCCTGACGGCTCTACTAGCGAGGTATCTCACTTGAGCGCAGAAGTGACCTCCTCAAAAGGAGTCATGGTAGACTCTAAAGCTAACACAGTAGGACATATCACAGGCAATGCAATGCCCCCATTCTTCCGCTTAAAAGTATCAGGCGCAACTACTAATTCACTAGGTGCTGTATACATAACTTTCTAACATGGCTGACCCTTCAACAACTACCGAAATACAGGCAGTAAACACTATCCTCTCCGCTATTGGAGAGCTTCCTACCACAGCAACTGTACTCGCTAACGGAACATCAGCTGATGTTGTTATGGCGAAGCAGATACTAGATGAAGTTAATCGTGAGGTACAAGCAGAGGGATGGCACTTCAATACAGACTATAAGGTAACCTTCACTCCTGACGGAAGCACTAAGCATATTGTCCTTACAGATGGAAACATCGTAAGAGTTACAGTAGCGGGGAGAGACCTAACTATCCGATACGACTCAGGAACTACTGAGCGTAGGCTCTATGATAAAGAGGAGAACACCTATGAGTTTGAATCTCCACTAACTGAAGAGGCTGTAGTAGTCTACCTCTTTGAGTTCTTCGGTATACCTGAAGCGGCTAAACGATACATTACTATACGCTCTGCACGTCTATTCCAAGACCGCATGGTTGGCTCTGCTAATCATCACAAGTTCACAGAGCGCGACGAGTTCAAAGCTCTATTAGACCTTAAGGAATACGAAGGGTCTACAGCTGCACCAAACATCTTCCAAAGTCTAGGCACATACAACATCATTAAGCGAGGCTCTGTACTTTAATGGGGATACTAAACTCCTCCCTCTCTAACCTCTTAGGTGGTGTCTCGCAACAAGCAGAATCCCTAAGGGGTGCATCTAATTGTGAGGAGCAGACTAACGCTTACCCTTCCCCTGTGAATGGTTTAGTTAAGCGTCCACCTACACAGTTTATGACTGATGCTTTAGGTGCTAACTTCCAAGATGCTAACGCATTAGATACAGCATCGCACCTAATCAATAGAGATTCATCTGAAAGATACTTACTAACAATATCAGGTAAGACTATTGCAGAGGATGATGCAACTAGCGTAATATCAGTATGGGACTTAGAGAACAACGTAGCTAAGACTGTTTACTATGATGAGGATGCTGTTGATTACCTTAACGCTACAGACTCTACTACAGCTTTCTCTTTCGCTACTGCGGGAGATGTGACTTACATTAACAACAAGGAAGTCACTCCTAAAATGCTACCTGAGTTAAGCACCGCGGCAATAGATAATGCAATAGTCCATGTTAGGCAGGGAGCATCTGATACTGAGTACAATATCAAACTTGAAGGAATTACAGTAACACATGAAACACCAACGTCGGGGGATAACTCCATAAAGACTTCAGTTATTGCAACAGGATTATACAACGGGTTAATATCAGGTAAGACTGCGACACTCCATTCAGATACTGCTATAACACTACCTGCTGACCATCCTAACGATGGAACCTCTATGGGGTACAACGGCACTACACAGTACCACGCTTTCAAACTTAATATAAGTACAGGGACTCCACTAACTAACTTACCAACTGTAAAAGTAACAGGTAGCGTAGTTAGGTTTGTGAGTGAGGGAACTTATCCAATGTATTATAAAAAAGTACCACACGGGGTTTTTTACCCCATAGCTACGGGAGCTAATTATAGAATACGAAAGACGGATTCGGAGACAGCTCCCTCATGGATAGAGTTAGAAACTATGAGTGGTGAACCTATGCTACGCGGTTGGAACGGTAATAACCCTGCCCCTGCAGGTACTGCATCTATAGTGATTGAGGACACCCAAGGCTCTACTAATTTTTCAGCCTACACATTTACTAAACATGACTCTACAATACTAATACACGATACTATAGGCGTTGAAGATTTCAATATAGAAACATCCGACTCAGTAGGGGATACATACTTAAAAGCCTTTAAGGGAAGTACGCAATACTTTTCAGACCTTCCTGAATCCTGTATTGATGGAATGCGTATGAAAGTAACAGGAAGTGTTGAATCAGCTATAGATGATTACTATGTAGAGTTTAGTACAAGTGGTTCAAATACTTACGGGAAAGGTTCTTGGATAGAAAAGGCTTCTACAAGTACTCGACATAAAATAGACACAAGTACGATGCCTCATATTCTTATAAGACAATCTGATGGTACGTTCCTATTCAAGCCTGCTGATGGTTTAACTACTCCTGATGATGTAACTAGCGGCTTTGCCTTACCTGTAGAAGAAACACTTAGCTGTTCAGGAGTCGGTGCTTATGATACTAATGATACAACGTATACTGTAGATGGTCTAGTAGCTGATACGGTAATTAAAGCAGGCTCAAGGTTGTTAGTACCTGCGGGAGGTTCAGATGAAGTTATTCTAGGTGACGCAACTGTAGCTCTTGATGGGTCTGTAAGTCTCACAACAGCAGCTACTTTAGGTAATTTTTCTGATGATGAAGCAATGCAGGTAAAGCTAGTAGGTGACTACTCTTCATTTGAATGGGAAGAACGTAAGGCGGGAGATGATGTGACAAACCCTTTACCTAACTTCATAGGTAACCCAATTAACGACATCTTCTTTTATGAAAACCGCTTAGGTATGTTGTCAGGAGAGTCCGTCACGCTATCAGAGTCAGGACAGTTCTTTAACTTTTTTAGAACTACTATCATTGATTTATTAGATACTGCCCCTATAGAAGTGGTAGGTTCGTCTAACTCTGTAAACACTCTTCGTCATGCACTGCCGTTTAACAGTAACCTACTACTGTTTGGTGATAATACACAATTCATGTTAGGCTCAGGTCAAGAAGGACTTTCTCCGAAAACTGTAGCTATGAGCCAAGTCTCTAACTACGAGTGTGACCCTAACTGCGCCCCTGCGATTGGAGGCACGTCTGTATTCTTTGCATACCCACGAGGTAGCTACGGCGGTCTACAAGACATGGTTATCCGTGACCCTGAAGCTAGAGACCTGCAAGCCTTTGACCTAACAGACTCAGTACCTTCGTACATCGAGAACCCGTTTAGAGCTATTGCAACAATGCCTCAAGAGAATCTAGTCATAGGATTACCTAAGGCTGAAGGTGGGGATATGCAAGACCTATACCTATATAAGTATCTCGACAGAGGCAACGAGCGGATTCAGTCAGCTTGGTTTAAGTTTACCTTATCTTCTTTCGGAGCCGCCGCGGATGATACACAACAGATAATAGGTATACATACTGTAGAGAATGTATTATATGTACTATCTAGATTTGTAGATAGCGTCACACCCAATAGCTCTCACACATCTATCCATAAGATAGAGTTTACTACTGAGGGGATAACAGACCTATTCAGTCAGCCCCCACTACTTGATAACGTACTCTCTCGTCTAGGTAATAACTCTGGTCTTATCCAAGATGGCGGAACTTTAGTAGACGGTGATACTGTGTTTACTCTTCCTTACGGTAGTGAAGGTAAATCAGCATCTGACTTTCAGATTATTACCAAACATAAAACAGGTGATGATGGAGGAGTAGTAATTCCAATACTTTCAGGAACTTTCCTTGCAGAATCTACAACACTAACAGTAGACGGTGATAAAAGAGCAGAACACGTTTGGATAGGCTCTAAGTATGACATGACATACAAGTATGCTTCCCCTATCTTCAAAGGTCCTTCCTCAGGAGGCGGAGCATCATTAGTAACTTCAGGTCGCTATCAGATACATTCAGCAGACATTGTCTACCACGACACAAATACATTCAATGTAGCCGTGTCAGTAGAGGGTCGTAGTGATTATTCTTACACCTTTACCGCAGACACTACTCAGGTAGATGTGACTTCTGAAGGTTCAGTCGGACTAGACTCAGGAGACATGAGGATACCTATTCATGCTAAGAATGATACATACGATATGACTATTACTTCTGACTCAGCTTATCCTGTAAAACTGTTATCGACTGAGTTCGAGGCACAGTATAATGCTCGTAGCAGGAGGATGGGAATATGAAAGCAATCGTAAGAGAGTCAATACTACAGGACGCTAAGGACATGGCTCCTTACTTGCGTGATGCAGACTATGCAGAACTACGAGCATCTATAGGTGATACATTAGATACCGCGGAACTCCTAAAGATAAGCATTGAACATTCCGATGACCCAAGAACGGTAGAGCTTGATGGAAAGCCTATTGCTATCTTCGGTGTCGTGGATTCACACGAAACTACACCAAGAGTAGGATATGTGTGGATGCTTGGAACAAACAAGATTAAAGATATTAGAAGTCAGTTCCTACGGAAGTGTAAGGAACAGTTAATACAACAGGAAGAGCCTTATGAGGTGCTTACCAACTTCGTAGATGCCCGCAACAAGGTACATATCAAATGGTTGCGATGGATGGGCTTTACAATTATAAGAGAGGTAGAAAATTATGGAGCAGAGAAGAGAACTTTTTATGAATTTGCGAGGATTAAGGTAAATGTGTAACCCCGTATGGATGGCTTTCGCAGGCGGCGCACAGGCTGCTGTAGGTAACTTTCAAGCTAATGCAGCACATAAGTGGAAGCAGAAGATGGAGGAAGCAGGTGAACACAATGCCTTCCTCTCTAATGCTGTCCAACAGAGACAGCTCGGTACTCAGACGCAACAGAAGATGCGCTCAGTCAATGAGGAGATTCGCATGATACAGCGTAAGGGTAACCAAGTGGCTGCAGCAGCCGCCGTAAGAGCTACGAAGGGTGGAGTGCAGGCAGACTCTGCCTCAGTACAAGCTCTACAACAACAGTTCGGTAAGGATGCTATGCAAGCTATCGGGGTGCGTGATGTGGAAGGGCAAGAGACTCTCACCTTCTCACAACAACAAGCTAAGGCTATTGAGCTTCAGACTCAAGCCCGCATCGACTCAGTACAAGCAGGACCTGCACCTTCCTTTGGTGGACAGGTGCTGAATGTTATTTCAGGAGTGGCTCAGGGATATATGTCAGGTAAGGATATGCAAAACCCTATAACTCCTGCGGCTCCTACGGGAGGAGCCTTTGCCCCTATGGGTAGCGCGTCTACATACGGGCTATCAATCGTCCCCGCTAATCCAATATCATCAGGACTAGGAGGGACGGCTTTAACAACAGCTAACCCCTACCTAAGCATAGGTAGTATGCCTCATTCAGCTTTGTGGAATATGCCAATAACGAAACTACCTGCGCAGGGGAGTATGAACCTGTTTAACCCTTACCCTGTTGGACCCCTCAGTTCGTTTGGTCCTTTTAGTCCTTTCGCTTCCTTCGGTACTTACTAATGCCACAACGCCAACAAACACAGGGAGACTTCGGACTCCGCCCAACTAAGGTAACTCAAGGCATTACAGATGTCTATCATGCACCTTCGATACCTAAGCCTGATATGTCAGGGTTACAGGCTATTGCTAACCTCAGTAAGACTGCTATGGGTTTAGTCCAAGAGCAACACAGACTAGATGTTAGAGATGCTAAGTTTGCTCAAGAGGAGGCAGAAGCACACGAGAAAACAGGCAGAGAGTTCGGAGAAGCTCATCCTTTTGCTGAGTTCCCAAGAGGTTCTACAGAAGCAATGATACTCGGCGGGCGTAAAGGAAGAGCAGCGGCTATGCAGTCTATGTATAGAAATGCAGTAAAAGAAGGCTTCTCCTCCCACTTACTCACTAACCCCGAAGAGGCTACTAACCCTGACGCTTTCTTTAACTTTGCAGATAATACCTATAATGAGTGGGCATCTACTCATGCAGAGTCTCTCGGCGAGTTAGGATTACAGGAGTTTGCTGCAGGTCACATAGAGTGGAGGCATCATCAAGGTGCGATACACGGAAACAAAGCTATCGCTCAGGGAGTTGAAGATTTCATTGGAGTGTCAGACACTATAATGCCTCAGACTCTTACGGAACTAGAATCTATAAACTCAGCAATAGATGGATATAGCGATTCTCAGATTATCGCTTTATTTCCTGAATACGATAGTGAGGAAGAGTTCAATGTAGAGGAACACCGTCAGTTACTTAGAGAGCAGTATGGCACAGTACCTATGCAGAACTTACAAAACTATCTAGGTGAGGCTCATAGAATGGGAGATGACGTACTGAGACAAGCTGTTGATAGAATATCTACGGACCTCATAAAGGAGATGACTGATGGTATGAATCCAATAGCCGCACATACTATGCTTCTAAATCTCCGCACAGGCTCAGGAGCGTTTATAGACCGCCCTGAAGTTAATGAGAAGTACCGTAACTCTTTACAAAAGTTTGAAGCTAATGTTAATACTCTAAACGCAGATGTTATAGCTTCTAACGCTTCTTTGAATTTTCTAGATTTAGATTCCGATAAGAACTACACTGACTCGCAGGTAAGCTCAGGATTATCAGGAGTCGCATTCAACGCTAAAGTAGAAGATGATATATATAATATGTCACTCATTAACGACGAAGATGGGAACGTGCAGCTTTCCGCGAAGGCGGTCATCGCGCACCTAGTAGATAACCCTGATTTACCCAAAGCCCCCCGCACATCAGAGACTATAACTACTGCACTTAGTTACTTACTTGATAGAAATATTGAAGCTAATCCTGAAGTTGTTAGTCTAGGTTTAGAGCTTTATAGGTTTGCTCAGAAGTCTACCCCTCTGCTAAAACGCTTAGGACTAGATGCTCATCAACAGCTTGTCCTTAATTTTGCAACTATGGAAGCCGCTAAAGAAGATTTTCAAGGCGTATCATCTCTACCGCAATTGATAAGAGATGCTAATCTCTATATTGATTCAGATATTAGAATAACTGCTGAAGAAATGAGGGAGGCTTTCTCAGAGGCTACGACTAGCGGGTGGTGGGCGCGGCTTCATGGAAGTTCCCGTAGACCTATAGCCTTCCAATCCGTAGAGGGAATAGAACCCGAACAGATTAGTGGTGATTTTTTACAACGCGCAGAGGCAGTTTATTTGAATCTAGCACAGCAGAGAGGAAATTCACAATTAAATAAAGAGCAGTTGATGGATAAAACTATTGAACAGTTAGAGACTTTCGGAGTAGTTAATGTGGATGGAAGACCTTTTCAACTCCCTGAAGGGCGTGGGATGCAGGATGTAGCGGAGATAGAAAAAATAGCAAAACAGAAGTTACTTTCAGAAATACAGGAAGATGCGCTGACGATGCGAGAGATTCAGGCGGAAATAGGAGAAATGACCCCTGCTGAGTTTAATAGTAAGTACCCTGAAGCTCCTCCTATATTAGAGGGGAGTATGTTCGGTTTAATGAGAAGTGCGCTTAGACCTGATATATGGTTTAAGGCACGCGCTGAAGAAATCTTCTTCCTTAGAAATAATAGAAGCCCTCTTAATATTACATTTGATGATTATAGTGATTCTTCTTCATGGGAAGATTTACCTATCAGCCTATATTCCGATTTTGAATTTAAGGAAAACCCTGACTATCTTTTCATAAACGAGGATACAGGAACAGTATTGGATGGTGTTTCTAGTGATATATTTAATACAAGAGAATTTTCAGCTATGTTTGAGATTGCTCAAGTTATCTTAACCGCAGAGGAAGCAAGGCGGATGGATGCGTTTATAGAACATAAAGATAGTACATACTTCAAGTCTACTCCTTTTAATTAGAAATGGCTGACAAATTAAATTTACAAGACCTACAAGACCCACAAGACCCACAAGACCCTAAAAAGAAAAAGAGGGTGGGTGCTGTGGATAGGGTGTTTCCTATTGAAGAGCCTATAAAGACACACGCTCAGGTACAGCACGAAGAAGCACAAGTCAAAATACAAGACAGGACAGGATTCGTAGGAACCCTACAGGAGGGGGTAGAGTTTATGGCGATGAAACTCCCTACTACTTTGACGGGATTAGGGATTATGAAAATAGCATCCCCTAGTTTTACCCCTGACAATTCTTATCGAATGAGTGAAGATTTCATGCGCTCAATATCGCTAACAGTACCAAGAGAACACCAACAATATATACTAGCTTCTGAATCAGAGGAGGAAGCTAAGTGGCGTTATACTGACGTTCAAGGACGGCTTAAAAACGAGGCGCATTTGGCTGAGTATGGGTTTGGTGGAAATGTAGTGGGGCTACTCACAGACCTCCTTGACCCTTCCATGTTAGCTACTTTTGGGGTTGGAGTTAAAGTGGCAAATGTTGCAATGGGAGCTAAGACTTTGACTGCCGCAGAGATGGCACAGGCGCGGGGGATTTTTAATAGTAAGCTACGGGCTGCAGGGATAACGGAAGCTCAACTCAGAGCTGATTTAGAAGCAGTAATTAAAGCAACAGGTAGCGGTGCTAAAACAGTACAGCTATCCGATGAATATTATAAAGTTATAGCAGAGGCTAGAGCAGCAGGCATGAGATATCTCTCACGCCCCACCTTGACTGAAAGCGTTGTTAGGACTGCGGCAGGTTTTGGAGCAGTAGAGACAGCTAGGGCAAGCTTAAATCCTTTAATAGATGAGGAAGATGTTTTATATGCAATTGCTGCGGGAGCTGTAGCGGGCGGAGGTTTATTTCACCCCCTCGGACGCGCTTGGAGGGCAATAAAACAAGGTCCTTTACCTCCTCCTGAATATATAGGAGGGGTAGGCAAAGGTCCTTGGAGACCTAGACTAGGCGGAGGTTATGATGGACCTGCGGGACCTAAAGGCGGAGGCGGAAGCCCTAGCATCATACCCCCATCTCCTGACGGTAAGATGCCTACTCCTGAGATGTTCGGGTTACCTGCACCTCACCCTAAAATGCGTATCCCTACGCACGTCCCCCTTGAAGGACCTAGTGGACCTAGTGGACCTAGCGGGAGACTGCCACAACTAAACGCGCCGCAACCTGCCTCTACTCATGCCTTTGTTATACCTCCAAAAGGAGGAGGAGAGTCTGTCATTGTGCCTATTGGAGAGACAGACCCACGACCTATGTTCAAGTCATGGCATGTACTAAACTCACTACATCCTGATACTAAAATTGATGGGGTACTGAAGGCTCTTGAGAAAGCACAGGTATCTAAGTCAGAGATTGCTTACGTTATGAAATCGGGGCAGACGAAGGAGCAGTTAGAGGCTTTAGCGTTTTTAGATAATTGGGAGAGTTTCTCGACGGGTTATGAGACCAACGCGCTTGATATGAACGAATGGGTTGAGAGAGGTTTTACGGAAACCATCCGTGGAGACCGCAATTTCTCTCATAAGCAATTCGCAGAACTTTATAGCGACTATATAGGAGATGATTATTATATAAAGGCGTGGGATATAGGGGTGTTGCAGAGGAAAGCTCTTAATTTACTTGACGAGAATACCAATATAGCTATAGTGAAGGCTAAAGTCATTGTGGAGGAGAAGTATGACGCCCTCCGTGAAGCTCATATAGCAGAAACTATATCTATATTAAATGACGCAAAGGCAGGGTTAGATGCGGAATATCACGACGCTTTCCCATTACTAGAAAGATTAGTTGAGTATTCTAAGACAAGAGTATCCTATGAAGATTCGGCACTCCGCCTTTTTGAGAAATTAAGTCATGTTCAAAGTTATGACTCATTCCTTGAGGACGTAGATATAATTGCGCATCGCTTTTCACCCCTGCTACTCATGAGAAACTCTGACTTTCTCATGATGTTCAAGGCGGTGCAGGAGTTAGGTCATATCCATAATACTATACTTGATAGGCTTGCTAATGTATCTGATGGAAATACTTACAGCGTTACCCATACTGAACACTCGCTTGGATACCTCCGTGGACTAGAAATATTCGATATGACGGAGTTAGCAGAGAAACACGGAAATCTTTTGCAGATAGACGCAGCTGCTGCAAGGATGTTTTATAAGGCTAAACTACTAAATGAGGTAGGTCCTGCACCTGAGGCTCCCCTAGAGAAACTTAGAAAAGTTATAGGAGGCACAAGAGAACTAACAGCTCAGAAGCTAGTGAAGAACTATGCGCTTCCTATGATTACTACTGAGTCTTTTTTAAGTCATATAAAACCCCCCATTACAGAAGAAGTAAAGAACTTGAAGGATAGTTTATTGTTCTTGAAGAGGGAAAGAAATAGACTACTAGATTCGATAAAGGAGGAAGAACTAGAGATAAAACTTGCGGAGGAAAAGATACGATACGGGGAGAGCCAACGCGCAAACCCTGATGAAGATACTACCGAAGTCCTCATGGAAGCATTTGGCACATCCGCCCAAGAAGCATTAGATATTGCAGAGCAGAGATTATCGGTACAGCAAGATAATTTAGCCCATGTAGCGCTAGAAATAGAAGATACCATAGCCATGATAAGTAGTGCGTCGATGGTGGGCTTCGGCAATATCCCATACAAAGGTGCAAAGACTTCTGACGTAGTTCCGTATAGTGATTCTAAATATAAAAGCCTACCTGTGAATGTTACTGTCATTAGTTCTCCTTCTATTGTTAATTGGAGGAGGCTGCACGATAGTATATTAGGAGCGGGCGGTTTGGGTTGGGTGCGATGGAGTGCTACCGATGGGGTAGGTATAAAAACCGAAGTATTTGAGAATCAAAACGACCAAACGAAAGGAGAACATACTAAAAAGGCAGAAATGGACCCTGAAAGAAAGATGTTAGTTGCTTCACTAGCGTATCAAAGTGCCTATGCAAACATCATAGAGATGGTAAGGTTTGGGGGGCGTGAGATAAAGTTTGCAAGTGCTGCGGAAATTCGTGCAAAATCATCAGGCTCTAACCCATCGGATTGGCTTTACGAGGATAAACTTCCCACATTCTACAGAAGATTAGCTGAGGCTTATGGCTTGAAGTATACTGAGACAGAGGTAATAAGAAACCCGTCTGATACTTATGCTACTTTTAATAAAATTAGAACAGAATTTAGTAGAAAAGGATTAAAGGAAGAGGCAGAGAAGTACCTCGATTTAATCAGAAGGCAGCAGTACGAACAAGCAGGCGATTGGGCTTATACTAAAATGGGCGGGGAAGCGTCTGAGTATATGGTGGGTGATTTAACTAAAGAGGCTGCGACTATCGGTAAGAACTATCAGTCTTTCTTAAAGACTAATAAGTACCCACAACGTATCCTCCGCTTTACGGAGTCAGAAGCTAAGAGGTTCTTAGATAACGCACCTAGATTCCTTAATCCGTTCGCCGCCCCGAAGAGTGTTGTTCAGAAACCTGCGAAGGCTCTAACCCCTGATGAGCTTACTATCCGTGAACTTGAACGCCTGCTTCCTGCGGAGGCTTTGGATGCTATTGGGTTCAATGTGAAGTTCCCTCGTGAGATTATGGAGCAGGCGATGTTCCAAACAGTCGGTGCGGATTATATCGTACCGTTGAGAGATGACATGGGGATGGCGGAACTTAAAGAGATTGTCGCACGAGAGAATCTTGGAGTTACTCACAGGTCTATGAAGGGTTTAAGGAAAAGGATAACTCTTGCACGAGTTCAGAGACAGGCGGCTGTAACTCAACCTGACCTACGTCCTGTTATAGTGCCTCAAAGCGTTGCTGATAACTTCCCTGAGATTACTGAAGAAACAGGATTCGTTATCGTTCCTGACGGTGGAATCATGGCTCCAACAGGCGGAGGAGAAAAGCCACCTACTGTACCACCTACAGCCGACGGCACTACACCGCCTCCTTCTGACCCTGAACCAACACCCGAACCTCTACCTTTTGAGGATGTATTAAAACTCATGTATGAGGTAATACCTGCGGCGGGTATGGAGAATATGAGAGGAGGTGCTAAATTTGCTTACAGTCTTTCATATCTTTTAGGTAGAAGTGACGGACCTGCATCTCTAAGATTCTTACACCACTTCGCTCTTCAGACTCTAATCTCCCCTGTAGATTTACAGGGTGAGAATGTTCCTGTAGGAATAGCCGCTGATATGAAGGCGGATTCGTTTACTAGAGCTGACTTATCGAAAGTCGGAGAGGAAGTTCAAGGTCTATTTGATTCTTGGTACACAGAAAATAAACACCGTTTCCCTTTTATAGGAGGGGAGAAGGCTGTAAGACTACGCAATGCTCAAGAAGACTTCTACCGTCAGGTGTTTGAAGGACTACACGGTAAACCTATTACTGACCTCCGTGTACAGTTATCCGTAGATGCTTTCAATAAAGCTAACGCACGGAACGCAAAGAAGATACATGAGAGTGGACTTTCAGAAACTTTATTGGAATCTGAAGGATACGCACCGCACTCATGGCTTGTAAAGCAGGTAGGTAATAACATTAGATTGTATGGTCTTGACGTAATGACTTCATTATTTCGTGATGGTCTTCTAAAACTTAACCCTCACTTTACTGAGAGACAGGCTACACTAATAGCTAAATCATTACTAATAAACGTAAACACACGGGGTTTAGATGTAGATTATGAAAGCACTAGCGGTGTAGGCGAGGATAGCTTCGCTGCTTTAGAGCGTAAACTCTCCGCTGTGCCTGATATAACCGCAGAAGAAATAGCTGAGATACTAAGCGTAACTAAAAAGGTTCCAAATAAACCTTCTTTCTTACGCAACCGAACAGAGTTAGACATCTTTACTTCACAGGCTATGCGGAATAAAGAGACAGGCGAGATGGACACAGTATCTATTATAGATATGTTGAATACCAACGCCGCTTCTCTGTTGGTCCACCACCAACGCCAACTTAACGGTCAGCTTATGTACCGTGAGATGATGACAGAGTTGGCTAAGTTCTTAGGGAAGCCCGAAGCTACTTGGGAAGACTTGAAGGAGTTGGCTAAGTTTGAGATGTTACAACGTGGAGAGAATAACGCGGAGACTATGGAGTTAATCGAACACGTCCAACGGATTGTTCTCGGTATACCCATCGACCCCGCACAAGGTAAGTGGGGAGAGTATGCTCGGATACTACAGAAGTTCTCTCTCGCCGCCTTTGGTGCTACCTTCGGTATTGCCGCATTAGCTGAAGGAGGACAAGCGGTAGCTATGTCTTCTTTGGAATCAATGCAACGGATGTTCCCTGAAATGCAAGCCATTATGATGGATGTCTTAGCAGGTAACATGACTAAGAGCGAACTAGCTAGAGAGCTACAGAACTACGCAGGAATAGCCCATCCTAAATTCGGTAGAGGGACTAACATGAACCGTGAGTTTGACCACATTGCTGAGGACGTGCAAGGCATGGTCGAGTCTCTTCTAGATTTCTTAGGTGAGAAGGCATTATCTTTCGGTGGTCTACTCGCTTTAGATACAATGCAAAGGCTGTGGTCAGCTATCTTATTTACTGACAATCTAGTAAACGGTGTACTTGCAGGTGGGATGCCATACTCTAGGATACACTTGGCGCAGATAGGACTAACTCCTGACATGGCGTATAGAGTTGTAGCTATGATTAACAAGCATGGTAAACTTTATGATGCCGCCAATGGTGGTAAGAAGATAGGACGATGCCACCCTGAGAATTGGGAAGATATAGAAGCGGCGGAAGCCTTCCGTTGGGCTTTGAACTTACACTCTCGAAGGACCATCCACGAGGCGATGAAGGGTCAGTACCACCACAAGTTCCAAGGTCAGATAGGTAGATTGTTTTGGCAGTTCCGTACCTTTATGCTATCAGCCTATGAAGGTCAAGCGGTCACCGCAGTACAAGGAATGCAACACGGGGATAAGAGAGCCGCATTTGGTTTACTTACCAACTCTATGTTTGCAGGTCTTTCCTATATAGCAGGAGTTTTAGTGCGCTACGGACACGATGAAGAGAAGGTGAAGAAGTATCTAACTATGGAGCAGATAGCAAAAGGTATGTTAGTTAAGTCAGGTTGGTTTACAATAGGTATGCCTATCCTTGATTCAGTACAGAGATTCAGAGGTGAAAGCCCTCTGTTCTCCTACGCCCACACTAATACAGGACTTGCATCTAGTGCGCTGATGGGTTCACCTTCAGTAGCTATCGCTGACGCTTTGGCGGGTGTTGTTAAGAGTGTAGTAGCTCCTGTAACCAACCCCAACTATAAATATAGTAAACAAGATTGGAGAAATATAGAAACGCTCGCTCCTCTTCACGGGCTAATAGGATGGGGAAACTCTTTGAAAATGATAGGCGATAGACTACCCGAAAAATCTAAAGGAAACTAATGACTACCCACGACCAAGACTTACTCGTAGCTATCGGCAGACTCGAAGGCAAGATGGATGCTTTGATAGCTATCACCAACGCTCACAATGAGATGATTCAGAAACATGATGAACGTCTTCGTGAGTTAGAGACTTCACGCTCTGCCCTGATAGGTGCAGTAGCTATCCTTTCCACAGCAATTAGTGCCGCCGTAGCGTGGCTCTCAGCAAACTCAGTATAATGCCATACGATAGACATGATAATGAAAAGATAGACCGTAAGGTTATGGACTGTAGAGCCAAACTTGGAGGTACTAATATTGTTGTAGGTGGGAACACTGATGCTATAGCTATAAACAAAACTAAGCTAGACCTAATGACGGTAACACAGGCTGTGAACCTTGATGACATGGAGTCTGACATAGGAGCGGTTAGCGGTTTAACAACCGATGAAAAAGATAATCTAGTAGGGGCTGTAAATGAGCTAGACACTAACACTAATGACTGTCAAGCAGATGCTACTAACGCCTCGACTTTTGCAACTACTGCCCTCCTTGCTATAGGAACTACGAGTAATCTCCCAAACCCCCCTGCATCGCTAGTCGAGGAGATAAATACCCTAGACGTAGCAGTAGATTCAAACACAACTAAATTAGATGGTATTGAAGCAAGTGCAACTGCTGACCAAACAGACGCTGAAATTAGAACTGCAGTAGAAGCTGCAACTGATTCAAACGTGTTCACTGATGCTGACCATACTAAACTAAATGCTATTGAAGCAGGTGCTGATGTGACAGACTCAACAAATGTTGTAGCTGCTTTAACAGCAGGAGAGAATGTAACTATATCTGCAGGTGGAACTATAGCTTCCACAGATACAGACACAACTTATTCATCTAGTGATTTTACACATGATGACTTAATAGGTTTTGTAGCTGATGAACATATAGATTGGACAGGTGCTTCAGCAGGAACTATCCACTCTTCTAACTATACTGATACAGATACAACTTATACAAGTTCAAATTTTACACATGATGACTTAACAGGTTTTGTAGCTGATAAACATATTGATTGGACATTAACTAACATTAAGAATATCCACTCTTCTAACTATACTGATACAGTTTATGACTCAACTGATATTGATGCAGCAGTAGATTTAAACACAGCAAAGGTAACCTATCCTTCTGCTGACTCTACTAAGGTGGGGTATATCAGCGTTACGGAAGCTATAAACTTAGATACCTTACGCGATGACGTAGATAGTAATGATGCAGATATTGCAACTAATGTTACGAATATCAGCAGTAACGCTGCAGACATTCTCACGCTACAAGGTAACGTAAATAGCAACGATGCAGATATTGCAAATAATGTTACGAATATCAGCAATAACGATGCAGACATAGCCGCCTTACAGTCTGCTGTAACTAGCAACGATGCAGATATTGCAAATAATGTTACGAATATCAGCAATAACGATGCAGACATAGCCGCCTTACAGTCTGCTGTAACTAGCAACGATACAGATATTGCAACTAATGTTACAAACATAACTACCAACTCCGATGCCATCGGAACACTTTCATCATTAGCCACGAGTGCTAAAACCAACTTAGTGGGGGCGGTTAATGAGCTACATACAGAATTAGGTAGCGAGACAACAACGTCCTTAGTTTTATCTGGTAACATCCTCACGTTTACTAATCAGGATGGTGTAACGAACACTATATCCTTAGCCCACTACTTAGATGACACAGACACAAATACCTTTGTGTCGTCAGGGTCGGTAAATAGCGCAGGGCTAGTCACTTTCATTATGAGCGACGCTTCGACATTTACAGTAAACTTAGAGTCTTTATTAGACACTACAGTTACTGTAGTTGATAACTTGATAAGTACGAGTACCGTAGATGCTTTGAGTGCTGGTAGGGGCAAGGTATTAAAGGATGGTCTTGATACTCTCACCACCACTAAAGTAGCTACATCGTCTAACCAAGCGTTAGTTTCCGCAACTGATGCTATGACTATTAGTGACCATACTATTACTTTAAATAGAGCAGATGGAACTACGGACACAGTTACAGTTCCTGATAATGACACCACTTATACGGTAGGCGATGGTGGGCTAACTGAAATTAACTTTACGTCAGCGGATAATACTAAACTAGACGGTATAGCAGCAGGTGCTACAGTAGACCAAAGTGCTGCAGAAATAAAAACTCTTTTAGAGGATGGGATTAATAGTGTTCATTATGTAGATGGAAGTATAGATACTATTCACATAGGTGATGACCAAGTAACAGTAGACAAACTGGCGAACTCAATCAATACAACTATAGCCGCCAATACAGCTAAAGACACTAACGTCACAACCGATTTAAGCGTAAGCAGAGATGGAACCAAGTTGGTTGTAGTTTCGAGTGATGGAGCAAACGCAACACTACCCCTAGTTGATACAAATAATTGGGGTGTGATGTCGGATGAAATGTTCGACGAGCATACAACCAATAATGCTAAGACAGGCATTTCGCCTGTACAGGCAGCAGCTATTACAAATAATACTACTGCTATAAGTGGTAACGATACAGACATAGGAACACTCGCTAGTTTAACGACTACAACAAAGTCAAACCTTGTAGCGGCTATAAACGAATTAGATAGCGACATGGAGACAGTCGAGAATACGGTGGACTCCCATACGGCAGCAATCCCTGCTAACTTATCTACAAGATTGTCTGCGCTAGAAGC